>Ga0302253_1000398_pt1 | contig 37281 bp, 49 predicted proteins | sample AAG_RA_Trp_MG_FD_193537 | JGI IMG/M metagenome (GOLD analysis project Ga0302253, IMG submission 193537) | Enriched activated sludge microbial communities from anaerobic digester in WTTP, New Holstein, Wisconsin, United States - AAG_RA_Trp | ecosystem: Engineered > Bioreactor > Anaerobic >...
TTATGGCCGGATCATCGAGAATATTGCGACGATACTTAGGGCACCAAATAAAGTGGTAGCTCAATAGATGCTTGCTATGCCGAGTCGATTGATAAGGTATATTCGATGATCTAATCATTTGTTGTTTATTACAATATGAGGAAATACATGTCAACTATATTCTATCAAAAAGGCCGCCTATCATCCCCGCCTCAAAGGCGAGGCTTTCCCGGCGGGACGGATGTAACGTAGTCGCCTAACTATGGCGACTTAGCCTGGTCAGCTCAGGGCTTTTCAAGCCCCCGGCTTTAGCCGTGGGGTGGCTGACCTCCATCTTTTTTTAATGATTCCTGGTAGCCGTACTGTAGGAAACGTCGGTTTTTGATTGACCTGACTTTCTCTCTTTTCTCCTGCTCGGTTTTACAGTTGATACACTGCGTTGTTACCGGCCTGGCCATCAGTCTCTTCTCGGATATCTCATTTCCGCAATCGTCGCAGATTCCATAGGTGCCATTATCTATCCGTTGAATGGCCTCTTTCATCTTCATTATGAGGCGCCGCTCCCGGTCGCGGATGCGCAGCTCGTAATTCTTCTCCACTTCTACTGACGCCTGATCGTTAAGGTCTATCACGCGTTCATTGTCGCTGGACATCACGGAAACGGTTTTCATCTGTTCTTTCAAAAGCTCGGCGATCTCCTGCTGCAGGAGTTCTCGAAATAATTTCAGTCTGTTTGTTTCCATGATCCAAATTCCTCATTTTGGGCAAGAGCTGCAAGTGCATTGATATCTCAACGGTCTTTGTCCTTATCGCTAGGACTGAAAGGCAAAAATTTCGAAAAATGCCTCATCATGGTCGTAAACTGATTGAAGAACATCTTCTGCATTTCTGCAATCACATTGAAGTAAACATTGCCCGGCAGGATTCCGTCAAATTCCTCCGACATGAATTTGCCGTCCTCGAAGCTCTTCTCCCTTGATTTTATCCGGGTCTTGCCGCCATCAGCAGAAATTTCCCGGTAGGAATAATGGAAGCTGATAAAAGGAGATGGTTTATGAATCGGATCGAGTATCTCAACACTATTTTTCTCCGGATTTTTAACAATTTCCTTTTTGCCTCTATTTTCAATCTTTTTTACCATATTTGTGGCTCCCTGATCATAGCAGAACTAATTCATAGGTTTGCTCCAATACAGTCTTTCCCCAGTGCGAGTCCCTTTGCTCCTTCATGAGGCGGAATCCCGCAACTTCATATAAATGCCGGGCGGCATCAAGTCCGCCAAAGGTTGTGAGATATACGCTCCGGAAATGTGCCTGCTTACAGAAGTCGATAGCTTCTCGCATTAATTTCTTCCCCACGCCATTATTTTGGTGCTCCTCGGCAACGATGAGCCAGCGCAATCTCGCGCCCACAGTATCAGCATCGCGCCCGCTGATTGCGATGGATCCGATAATCTGTTCGTCAATCCTGGCGATCCATAGCCCATCCTGACTGGGATCGAAGAGATTCAGGAAATCTGCCAGCTCAGCGGCCACTTTGGATTCAAAAAACAGATCAAAGCCCCAGTGCTGGTGATAGTACCTGCCGTGCAGCTCGGTAATCCTGCCAAGGAGGCCGGGGATATATTCAGACACCTTGGTGATAATGGACATGAGCCTATATTTTCTTTTTCAAATCCTGACCTATGGAAAAGGCATTGCCCAGAAACGCTCCGATCCCATAATACCGATTTGCTTCAGGGGCGTAAATGACCGGCTTAACCTTCGTTATGTCCAACTGCCCCTTTTGATCAAGGACGTCTTCATCGGCCTTGATGTCGAGGATCTCCCCGATGAACTGAGTGTGCAACCCCAGTTCCATCTTCTGAACCAACTTGCATTCCAAGACAAAAGGAAATTCTTTTATGTACGGGGCGTTGATCAGAGTGCTCTTCACCGGCGTCAGGCCAGTGGCGGCGAACTTGTCTGTCCTTTTTCCAGAGACGATGCCAAAATAATCGACATGACGGACATGTTCCTCAGCGGGGATGCTGATTGTAAAACATCCCTGGTGGACAATATTGCCGTAGGTATAGGTGGCTTTTCTCAAAGCGACAGCTATGCAGGGGGGATTTGAGCAGCAGATGCCGCCCCAGGCTGCGGTCATGGCATTTGGCTTACCATCCGTATCATAGGTCCCCACCAGCAGAACAGGGGTGGGATAGATGATTGTTTTACCGCCCAGTGACTTTTTCATAATCGCCTCCTGCTTAATGAATCTTGGATTTTTCCGAAAATCTTCTTTTCCAATGTACGGGTTCTGTATAGTGGTAACTTATACCTGCCTGGCTTCGATTTCAACCTTTTCCAGATTTGTAACCCGGACACCGATCAGCCTGACCTTTCTTATCAAATCCACTCTCTTCAGGCAGGCAAAGGCGGCTTTCCTGATCTTTTCCTCAGAGGCGCAATATTCTTCAATGGTAGTGGCTCTGGTGATCATATGGAAATTATCGAAACGAATCTTCAGGGTCACGGTCCTGGCATGATACCCTCTTCTGGCCATATCGGACACTATTTCCCTGGTGAGCTCAGCGATCGTCCTGGCGATCACCTGCCAGTTCTTGACATCCACCTGAAATGTCGTCTCCCGGCTGAAGGATTTTGGCTCCCAATGGGTAACAAGAGGGCTGTTGTCGATGCCCCTGGACGCCTCGTAAAGATACTCTCCGTAAGAGGGACCGAAATTTCTGACTAGGTTCTGTGATGAAAGGGCCGCCAGTTGCCCTATCGTCTCAATGCCCATTTTCTTGAGGTGTTCCTCCGTCTTTGGTCCAACGCCGTACAATTTCCTTATGGGCATCAGCCAGAGCTTGCTTTGGATGTCACTTTCCGTAAGGATCGTTAGGCCATTGGGTTTCTGCATGTCAGAGGCGATCTTGGCTAAAAGCTTGTTCGGGGCAATGCCGATGGAACATGTCAGTCCTGTCTTTTCATAGATGCCGCTCTTGATTCTTTCGACAATGGCCTCGTTTGTGTCCGGCTCATCCGATATGTCCAGAAACGCTTCATCAATTCCGACATCTTCCATAATCGTCGTGATATTCAGGAGAACGCTCTTGAACTGGCGGGAGGCGGCTTCGTAAGCTTCAAAATCCACGGGAAGGAAAACAGCCTGGGGGCAGAGCTTATATGCGGTTCGAAGGGGCATGGCTGAATGAACGCCATATTTACGGGCTTCATAATTGGCTGTGGAGACGACACCCCTTTTCGTTGGATCACCGGCGCCGCCAATGACAACAGGCTTCCCTATAAGAACAGGATTCCTTTTCTCTTCGACAGCGGCAAAGAAGGCGTCCATGTCTATGTGGAGGATGCGCCTTCTCCGTTTATCGGAATTGCTCATATACGATTTCCCATGCCTGCTCATGCCGCATTCATCAAGATGCATCATATAGAACTTTCGTTCTGCTTGCAATGGCGTCTATTTACCACACCACAGTGAACACTTTCTATCCGGATGGCTTTACGGGAGTATTTTGCAGTTCATGCCAAAAAGGGCTTAAAATAATCAGTGCCGATAGAGGCGAACACGATCCTCTATGGCTTTGATCTGATTTCAAATTACTTGACAGTGGATCGTCCGCCAAAGAAGGCTTGCCATTGGTCATGGCCCGGATTATGTAGCAGCAATGCGAGAGCCGGGAGACCCCAATGGGTTCGCCTTTAGAACCCCCCGGCTTTAGCCGTGGGGAGGTTCAGTGTGAGAAGAGTAGTGCTATAAATGTTTATATTGGATTCCTCCAAATAGAAGTAGGTGGCGCCCTTCTGACGATCCTGCCGAAATGAGCCTCATTGAAGAATAGCATTAATGCATTTCTTGGATTATCCCCATCTTGCGATCAGATCTCACCTAACACGTAAGTATGTTATTAGCGCCGGGCGCTTAATGACAGAACTCGCCTCGCTTTCCTGAAAATTAACATATTCTAATAATTTTATTACCCACAAACTGCACATTAAGCATCCTGTATGTTGTCCGTCAATACCTCCATACTTTTTCAGGCCTTCAGGGAGCCGCCTATGGGGAATCCCGGGACGAATTCGGGTGTTGGCATAATTATCTCCGCAATCAATCCATTCAGGCCCTCCGGGAGCCGCTATAGGGAATCCCGGTAAAATTCTTATAGGAGGATGTTATGTCACGGACAAGAAGAAACACAAAAATAATGGAGTTCCTGACGCTTGAAGATGCGGTCAAAAAGTACATGCACAACGGAATTGCGTGTTCTTTCAGCGGGTGTACCGGATTTAACAGAAATCCGGTAGCTTTCGCCTGGGAAACGGCGAGACAGGGTTTTAAGGATATTCACGTCATTGACCGCCACGGGAGTCAATGCACATGGATTCTGAATGCGATCAATGCCATTGGTATCTATGAAACGGACTGGATGGGCTGGGCCGAGATGGCCGGAAAACTGGACATGAACATGGAGCGACTCTACAAGGCCGGTAAAATAATCCTTGAAGATTACTCTCACGGTTCAATGGCCATGAGGTTCCTGGCAGGTGCTATTGGCGCACCCTTTATTCCGTATTATGCGCCGCTTGGTTCAGACCTTTATAATCCCAAATATGATGCTCTTGGGCGTGCGGGTTTGAGGAATGGCACAAACCCAAGGATTGCGAAGAAAAAATTTATTCAGATTGAAGAACCTTTCTATGGTGATGGTGACGTCATCCTGTTGCCGGCGGCGAGACCTGAACTTGCAATCATCCATGTGCCCCAAGTGGGCAGCAAAGGGACTGCCCGATGGAGAGGTGTCAGCGCCATTGATAAGGAAATCGCTTTCGCATGCGACAAAGTTGTCATTGTGGCGGAAGAGGTCATTCCCGAATCTGAAATGAGGAATTATCCCGAGAACAATCAGATTCCCTTCTTCGTCGTCGATGCTGTCGTCGAATGTCCCTGGGGTGCATTTCCAAGTGCTGTTCCATACTATTACGATTACGATGTATCTTTTATGCGCGAGATGGATGCCGCATCGAGAAACGAATCCGACCTCAAAAAGTGGCTCGATCAATGGCTCTATGGTCCGAAAAGCTGGCAAGATTTTATCATAAAGCTTGGCGCAAAGAGATTCCTTGACCTCAGGGCGGACAGCGTCACCGGTTATAGTACCAGGATCATGAGAGGGAAAAAGCCGGCGCCTAGAATGAAAATGCCTTTATCCGTTGCAAGAAGCGGCTAGTGACATTCTCTCCACTATGAATAGGGGAGCATCTCAGTGTTTGTGGATCAGAAGGATTGCGACTCATGAGGCAACTCCAAGCTGTGTTCTATGGAAATGCTCTCCGGTTTTGTCTTCCAACGTAGGTTTCCCACCGTTGGTATTTCTTCCCACCAGATGTACAGACTGACGCTTCACCGAGGACTCTAAAGCCGGAATTAGCCGACTCGCACGGGTTGCTTTCGCAACGTCGCGCTTTGAACTCTCCACGTCTGAGGACATCCTGCCCGGATGCCCATGATATAACGTCGGGCTGATTGATCCAAATGCTATCAGTTGAACAATATTTGCAGATACATGATCCCGGTCCGCCACGAGGCCGCAGGATGGACAGTTATGGACCCTATCTTTCAGCGTTTTGGGAACGGAAGCGCCGCATACGCATGTCTGGCTGTTGCCACCGATACCGGGACGGCTTGAAGGCGTTGCACGATACCGTTTACCCAGTTTGGATTGCAATAAATGCTTCTGCTTGGCAATGGCCCTGTCGGAGGCGGCTTTCGCCTGCCTACGGTTGCGGATCATGAATTGAACGCCGTGTTCTTCGACCGCAAACTCCCTATACTTTGATGCAATTTCCGATGCGGTTTTCTTATGATGGTAATCGCGGATGTTTTCGATGCGGGTGTGAATCTTTGCAACTACGCCTATTTGCTTCTTCAACCTATTGGAATAGGGCATGTCCTTGATTGAGGGTGTCTTTATCCCCAACGCTTTTGCTGTCCGGACAGCCTCAATATGTGCCTTCTTCCTGGCCTCGAATTGCCTGGACATCTTCTTTTGGGCAGTACGAAGCCTCGATTGGTATATAATGAAGGCACGAGGCGGGTTATGCTTCTTCCCGTAGGATTCCGTGATCATTGCGGACAGGCCGGTATCGCCACCACCTACAGGAAGGGAATCATACTGCGGGGGAAGGGCCACCTGGTCTTTTTCCTGAATCATAGCGACTACGATTACCCACCAATGGCCTTGCGCCCATTTTACGGTGACGGTCTTTTTCAGGCCGCGTACCTTTCTATGATCAAGAACATGGAACTCACCTATACCGGACAGATATAGCTTTCCACTCCGAATGAATGCCGCCGTACCGTATTGCGGATATGTGAAGCTTCGATAACGCTTTTCCATAATGGGCTTCGGAGGATGGACATCCCTTCGCCCTTCCTTTTGCGCCTCGAAGAATCTCTTATACCCCTCATCAATCCTCACCGCCACATTCTGCCGCACCTGACTGTGCAGATTTCCCCAGGCTACATTACCCTTTGCGTACAGCTTCACCGCATTGTACTGGTCGGAACGGTTCAAATAGTGGGGCTTTGTCTCCCCTTGCCGTTTTGCTTCCTTACAATCCCGTCGGTTCTTTATCCGATCCTCTGCCAAGGCATTTCGCAACAGCCAACACGATTGCAATGTGTCGAATAACTTCTTGCTTTCCCCTGGTGACACGTCCAAACGAAAACGATAGGCGCGAGACACCATAGGATGCTTGGCTTTTCGCTGCCTATGCCTTCTCTTTTTGATTCTCGATATAGCGCCTAACGACATCCGCCGACATATCTCCTACTGTGCCCACATAATAACTGGGATTCCAAAGATGAGACCCCATCCTTTTCTTCAATTCCGGGAATGAGACCAATAATTTCCGCGCCGATATTCCCTTGATCCACTTCACTAAATCCGAAATGGATACATGGGGAGGCGCAGATACAAAAAGATGAACGTGATCAAGACCGGTTTCGATAGCACTCGCCTCAAATCCTTTCTCAATACCTGTTTCTGCAATAACCTGCTTCAGCGCCGCTTCCACCGTGGGCGTCAGAACCTTCCGCCGATACTTTGTGCAAAACACCAAATGATAGCCAATGCTGAAAACGCAGGTCCTATGATGTATGATTTTCATTTGCATATGATATCATAAATAGTGAATTATTGCAATGTAATTCTTTTATATATCCCAATGCAGATAGTAAATATTTCGCTTTCATCCCTCCTTTGAAAAGGAGGGAATTCCCGCTTCTTCTCTTAAGAGCCAGGAAGGAAAGCGTCAACTGGAGGAGGCGCTGTCTGCCTTGGGCTTAGTCGTGAGCCAGCCGGGACCCGACGAAGAGGGGTAACTGGAGACAATGCTGTGGGCGGAGCTTCTGCCGAGGTTCCGCCCACCTCCATCCTGCCAAACAACGCATACTCCACAGAACCAGGCTATCCCCGATCAGGACCGCAGGCGCAACGTCCGCAAGGAACAAGTCGGCGGGGTGATCAGCCCGGCCTCCGAGGAGGCAACGGACAGGAGACTCCTATCAGGCAGCCACCTCATCAGGCAGACTTCCTATCAGGGGGGGCTCACCAGAAACTGCCTCCTGTTCCTCGCCAGACACCGTCCCCTGCTTCATCCGCTTCCGATATTTTTCCTCTTGTACCAGAGTCTTCCTGTATCGGGGCCTTTGCAGGTGATCTTTGTCGGCGATCTTTGCCAAGCTTCCTGTCCGTTTGTGTCGAGCAACCATACGGGCCTTGACGCGCTGCATGTCTCTCACGAATATGCCCGCCATAGTAGGGCTGTGCTTGCAGTACACCGCATACATTACAGCCATCGCCTTTGGTGTGACCTTCATTCCTTTTTTTATCAAAAGCGATTCAGCCCACAACTCCAAATGGCGAGGCGAATACAATTCTTGGCCTGCCTTTTCAAGGAGCTTCTTCGCTGCTTCTTTGTCCCGTTTTTTATTCACTACCGTACCTATCCAATGTGCCAATAGTCGCTCTTGTATGTATTGGGGCATGTTTAAAGCAACCTTCTCGACAATTGATTTATAATATTCTATTCGCTCGGCGTGAGAAAGGAAGGTGTGGCGTCTTTCCCCTTCAGGCACAAACAACCAATCTATCACCGTTTCGATCCTTTGTTTTTCCCGTTCAGCCCTTATCTGATTTTTGTACTCGCTCATTTTTCCTCCAGTGCAGTGATTTTTGGGTCATATATACTATAGTATTTCGTCCTCACATGTTCTTTTTTACCGATTTTAGACGCACCAATCCACCCCCGGCCGCGCCAATTTAAAAACCTTGGAGGCAAATTCCCCATTTTTTTGCGCCTTGCCACACAACAACATGCGCAATAATATCAATGTGATACGGCGTCCGCACGCCGCAACTTGCCTTTGGCGCCCAGGGATGGGCTAAACTGTGCTACACGGATTGTACTTCAGGCTCGCGGGGAAACATGGGAGACATGGTCGATCTCATGTGCGTCCCGCGTAATGTGGTCGGCTGACACCGTTTTTGACGCGGCTGATGGCCAACTTTTCGGATCTTCCTACGCAACGAACTATCGGTAAGCGAGATCTCGCTTCCTCGTACTTATTATACTTCTTTTTGGTCGCTTCCCTCAATATTTTTTATTTTTTTGGAGCAGAACCGAGACGAGCGATTTTCGGTGCCTCAAAAGTAGGCTATTTGCTGAACCAGCGTCCATGTGTAAGGGCGGAACACGCCCAGTAAGGCGGTATAGCCTGGTCGCGTTACGATTTCTTCGCGTTCAAATACTCTCACGCTCCATCAAGCTCTCTTATACACCATCATATCCTCTCAACCCCTATTAAACATGGCGTAGATGTGTTATTTGTGGTTTTATTGGTATGTTTTGGTACTTGAGATAGTTTATTCATGCTTATCAGTGTTTTCTGCTTCCTGCCGGTGTGTTTTGGTGCTTGAGAGAAGTAATATAGAGTCATCAAACACTTTGCAGGAGGTATAAATGGATAACGCTATAGGTATCGATATTGGCTATGGAAGTACGAAAACGTACAATGGATCAGGGGGCAGGATATTTCCAACCGCGATCACTTCCATGGTTCCGGAAGAAACCTTTGGGGAAGTGAGACCCATCGAGGTCAATGGGGAGAAATTTCTGGTCGGAGAAGACGTTCTTTCTAAATGGGTCATCGACACCAGAAGAATCGGCTTTCTCGGATCAAATGCATGGCTTGCATCCCTTGCTCAGGCCATCGTGACAAATGGATTGGATCCCGAGGATATGGACGGGAAAAAAATCGTTCTGGGTGTGCCGCCGGGACACTATTCCAAGAATACGGCTCGAAAATTGACCAATGTGATCAATAGCTCCATCTTTAATTACAACGGAAAGCACTACGAGCTGGCCGGGGCCGAAGTCCTTGTCATTCCTCAAGGCACCGGAATATATTTCGCGTATCAACTTGGCGGGCCGGACGGATCAATCGCAGAAAAGAACATCGCTGTGGTGGACATAGGCCATTACACGATCGATATGGTTTTCTTTGCGAAGGGGAGGTACATAGAGGGTACTGCCAGCAGCCAACCGTTAGGCGTGTCCCTTCTTCTCGATGATATTCGGTCGGCGTTCTACCGGCAATATGGATGGGCAATCAATCACCAAACTGCGCAAAAGCTCCTCCATGCACGAGAGATTGTCATGTTTCAGGATGTCTATCGCCTGGAGCAGATCACAAACATCCTGCAAGCCTACTCCAGCAAGATTGCCGAAACCATCGATGGATATTACGAGAGCTTGCCGTCAGAGACAGATATTGGCATCGCCGGCGGCGGCGGCGTTCTGGCCCTGAAAGGATGCATCAAGTTGCAGCACAAAATGTTCATTGTTGCTGATCCTGTAACCGCTAATGCAAAAGGGTATTATCATTATGGTGCCGGGAGGTAGCAATGCGAAAAATCGTTTTGACTCTGGACGAGGAGGATGATCGTGACCTGATAGACCTGCTCGATAGCATATCCCGAATGTTCCGGGGCATGTACATCAAAAGTGCGTTGCGTCTGGACCTGGACAAGGATAAGGATATGGACATCATAAAAGGGCTGCCGGCTCTTGATTCCCCTCATCGCCGGTATGATCTTGTGAAGGAGGGGTTAAGACTGTTGATACAAACAAGAGCAGAGATGGGTCAGGATGGTAGAAAGAAGTTGGCAGATTCATTTGGTGATTGAACCACATTTTTATTTTTCAGGAGGTGTCAATTGAAGAAAGCAGATTTAGTGGATGCATTGGTCGATGTTGTCGGGAAAAAGAGCGTTGCGGAACAGGCGGTTGCGTGCGTCCTCAACTCGCTGACGGAGGCGCTTACAAGGGGAGAGGCGGTTACGCTCGTCGGATTCGGCACGTTCAAGGTATCGAAACGGGCGGCCAGAACGGGTCGCAACCCGCAGACTGGGAAGGCCATCAAGATCAAGGCCAAGAAAATTCCGAGGTTTACGGCGGGCAAGAAGCTCAAGGATTCGGTGGCAGGGGCTGTTGCCAAGGCGAAAGGCAAGTAGCCGCGGGCACCGGTCAGGCCGGCGGCGTTGCCGAATTTTAGGCACAAAAAAAGGGAGAGGCAAATAGCCCCTCCCTTTTTGATTATGCCGCCTTTTTCATCGGCGGAGATATTACCATCTCGGAGTTGTCCTCCATGGTGACGTACATCTCACCGGAGGGGGTGATCCTCACCTCCGTCCAGCCCTCTAACATGTACTTCAGGAGGCTGGTCACCTCCTGCCGCACATGTTCGTGCGGGCCGACGGCGTTTGCCCAGAACCGCTTCCAGTCCTGCTCGAAATCATATAACTGGGAGTCATATGAATCACCATCGTCGTTGAACCCTCCGAGGTGATACCACGCCTCGGAGGAGGCGATGTCTTCCTTGGCGTCCCATGTGACGAGGAGGTGCTCCTCGTGGTCGAGGGCCATGCAGACCGGAGACGCGAACGTTTTCCCATCGTTGGTCCGGACGACGATTGCCAGATCCGACACGAGCGTTACTTCCCCCGTACCGGCATAGCCTTCGTAATGCGGCTCGCCCGACTCCATCTCAACCGACACCACAGTTGGCATCCCGTCAGCCCAGGAGTACCCGTCGTACTCCCGATTGATGACAACGGGGACAAACGGGGCGTCTTTGGGGAAGTTACCCAGGGCTGCAAGCAGGTGAATGTTCGCATCCCCGGATTCGCCGGCGTACAGGTCGTCGGGCACGCGATACGCCTTGGTCATCAACACGTCAGGCATATCCGTGATGTCCGCCGATATTTCAACCGGCGCAGGACCATCGCCCTCATAAAGCGTCCCCACCTGGTATTGCGGGTCCGCCTCTGGCAGGTCGATCCCGAGTTCCCTCCCCCTCAAGTAGGTCTCGTAGGGCAGGGTATGCCGCCCCCTGTCCTTGATGAACTGGAAGGCTGCCACCTCAATGGCGGCATTCAGTTCCTTGAGGGCAGCGTTTTCCACTACCGCTGTACGAGCCGGCAGTAGAAGACGCAGGGCCGTGGGTTCACCGGTCATATCCACCAAACAATACAAATGTCCGGGGATGTTTTCGGCTCTCCACTGTACCACCTGACCGTGGAAGTTGATTGCAGTCCGTATGCAATACCACGACCGCCTTCCATCGCACGCATCCTTTACGTTGTAGGGGATCTTCTCCACTATCTTGATCCTGCACCCCAGGTTGGGGATGTGAATCGCATTCCCTTCGATGAAGTCGTCCTTGTCACAGCGCACGTTGTTGACGTACACCGTGAGGCCGGAGTACCGGACCAGGCGGTTGACCGTCTGGTAGTCCCAGGACTCATCCTGGAACTCAAGGACCGTGCCCTGGAGGACAGGCCGGGGGTCATCCCGGACAACCGACGGGGCGGATACCCACCCGTCCCCGGAGATCTTGACAACCTTGCCCTTCGAGCGGATCGTCACTTCCCTGGGAGCCAGGGAGAACAACCCGATCCCGGCGGGGTCTTCGCTGACCTCGCAGGCCTCGTCCCATCCCGAACCGCCGAGGTTCAGGAGGAGGGAGAAGTCCTCGATCCCGGACCCGTTGTCCCGGACGGTTACGATCCCGTCCTGGTTCGAGATAGAGACCTGGGTTGTACCCGCCCGGCGGGCGTTCTGGATCACTTCCGTGATCCTGCCCTCCAACGATCCAGTGAAAAGGCGGTCCGCCTTTTTCAGGATCTTGCTGTTGACGGTCGGCCGGATGGCCAGCTTGCCAAGAATTTTTTCGCTTACGGTTGGAGTTATCTCCATCTTATCCTCCTTGCCGTGCCTGCCATTGCTGGTTCAGGAAGCTTACCGGCTGGATGGTGTAAGTTGCGCTGCTGTCGCGTGCGCTCGCGCCAGGGATTCTTGAAATCGCTTTCTCATCCCTGGAAACTCAGCGCCGCAACAACGGCCTGGTCAACGTATATTCGCTCCCCGCCGGGTGGCGAGGTAATGAAAGGCTTGCCCTTCTCCCCCCGTGAAACAGAGGGGAGGAAGGAAGCCTGCGCTTGTTCCGGCTACGACCGCCCAGTCAGGTACTTGGCGTAAAGGCCCTCGTAAAATTTTACGACCTTCTCGCCATGTTCCGCAAGGTGCTGGCGGTACTTCTTCTGCCCGCACCAGGGGTCCTCCTTCCGGCCGGCGAACCAAGTGACGTGATTAACCATCGCCTTTTCGACGTCGGGGTCCTCCCACTGGTTGCAGTCCATCCGGAACCGGAGGAACTGCCGGTCGGCAAAGGTAACCTCTACGTACACCTTGTGGTAGCCCCCCCCACGGGGAGGGAAGCTGTACCCCTGGGTTCGCAACCATTCCGATGCCTCCTCGAAGGAGGCGAACTTCTTGGTTGCGAGCATGGATACCGGGCCTTCCGCCCGTTCGAGGACTACCCGCCGCACCGGGATCGGACGGCCAGGGAACCGGAAAACTGCCTTTTCATCGACGTAGTGCCCGTAGGCCCTCTCGTCGAGATCTGCAAAGTCCAGCCCCAGGGCGTCGCACAAGTGCCGGAGATCGGCCAGGAGGTCGGCGATGCAGGCCTCCGGGTCGTTCTCACCCGCTTCGTAGCCGGCGATTATTGCTCGCTTGGCAATGATGAGGCGGTAGAGGCCGGGGTTTTCGTCCGGGAGGTCGTCGGGGACCGTCCCGAGTGGGTTGTGGGGGATGAGGTCGTAATCAATCCCCTTCCGACGTTCTGCGTTGGAGGTCATCATGGGGCAGACTCCTCGGCTTGCCGAGTCGCCATAGCCAAGGCGACACGACCCTCCGCTGCCTTCTGGAACAGGTTCTCCCAGAGGCTATCCTCTACCGGGATGCCGGCAGAGTGCAGCTTGAGGATCGTGCCTGCCACCACGGACAGCGCGGCAAGGGCGTCCTTCAGCTCGGGCGCCGCCGCCAACAAGTAGCCGTTGGCTTCGCCGGAACCGTCATCCCCTACAAGAGCGTCGCCCTTCATATAGACGTGGGCGATGTCCCCTTCGGGGGCGAACATCGTGGGGCAATCCGGATCGCGTCTTGCAATCCGCCAGCCCCGTTTATGCTCATTTATGTCCCTGACTTCCCAGGGACCGGGGGTAGGAGTGTTCATTGGCTACCCCCCTATGCGTAGTAGTTGACCTTGAGATCCGTAACAGACCTCACGATCACCTTTTCGGCGTAGGGGTTCGCCGCCGTTCCCTTGTTGATAGTGTTTGCCATTTTTCCTCCTTGCCGTGCCTGCCTTCTCGCGAAGGTCAGGTCTTACCGGCGGGGTAATGGATAGACAATGCGCCGCTGTCGCGGGCGCGGGCGCCAAGGACTCTCGAAATCGCTTTCTCATCCCTGGAAACTCAGCGCCGCTTCACGGCGAAGGTCACGTATGGTTTTTGGATTGTTCCCCCACCCGCAACTGTGAGCACACCCCCGTGCGGGATGCTAAAGTGTCCCGCAGGAGCACGCCCAGGTTGCAGAGGGGAAGTTAGGTTAGGGATTCCAGGGCCTATGGAGAGGCCCCGTGGTTTAGTGATACCAGTACCTACGACCGTACCACTTGCCAGCGATAAGGATCCGATCCTTGCTGTTAATAGGTACGTCGCGGTCGTAAGTACCGTCTGCCTTCCGGACAGAGCAACGGTCATGGCGACCATAGCTTTCAAAGCCGCTGATGATGAACATCCAGCGACCATCGAGCTTTATCTGCTCATATCCGTGAAAATTTCTCACAGATGTCGTCACTATTTCACCCCATTTCTGAAAACATACTCGACGGCCGAGTGGGTCATGAAATACACACGCTCGTTGTGGAGCTTGCCACGGTAGTAGGCAACATGCCTGTCGCCTGCTTATGGTCAAGCTCCGTCTTGGATGGCTTGTGCCGCCCAAACAGCCTTCGAGTTCGGACAGATCCTCCCGGTTGACGTGTTTCAGGAAGGATCGACGGCTTATGCTCATGGCATTGGCTACCATATCGCACAGCCCCCCTTCCGCATCCACATCATGGGAAGACCATGAGACGCAGGAATTGTAGTACCTCATCCCGCATCGCATCCCATTACAGCGGCAGCACCGGCATTCCTGCCAGCGCCTCGATTGCCGCCCGGTTGTTTGTTTTCGGCATGGGGCCTTTGACTTGCACCCATACCGTGTCCACCTGTCCCTTCCGGTATGGGGGCTCACATTGGAGTGTGACGCCGGGCCGGAAAGACATCAGGGCGGACCGCAACCCGTCGGGCGACAGGTTTTCGTTATAGAAGGCGGCGTATGTTGCCATCAGCACGCCTCCCCAAATCTACGGGTCAAGGGCACGATCTCCCCGTCCCCGTCAAACACCACCGGCTCCACCCACCCGAAGAAATCTTCGGATGCATAGGGCGTGTATTCGTCGCGGGAAGTGTCCTCAAGGACACGCCCATCGGCATCTACGACGTATTTGCCGATGTACCCGCCGACTCCTTGCCCAATGGGATAGCCAGCGAAAGAAACATCCACGACCCGCCCGGTTTCCCGAGCAACCTTGCGGATGTCCTTCAAAAAGCCCTCATTGATCTCATGGTCGATGACCGCAAGATCAATATCGCTTGTCCGGTTGCCCTCTAACGAGCTTCCGAACAGGCGAACATGGGGATACTTTCTGACGAACCACCCAGGCAGGTGCGCCTGTTTAGCCGCCATTTCCGCCATCGCTTGGGCGGTTTCGAGATCCCCGTTTTTGAGGGCTGTTTCGTATTCAGAATGGGCGGCGTATGTCGCCATAGCTGCCCTCCTTCAGGATGGCCCACCGCTTGTTACGGGCGCTGGACCTCCGCCCCGGCCGTAGCCAGGGCGAAATGAAATAACCGATGCCGACGGCTGCAACGGCCGCTGCCGCGACTGCGTGACCGTCCACGTAAAGGACGGCGGCGCCCCAGAGGGACGCCACATACGCGGCCATGGCCGTAAGGAGACGAATGATTTCCATTGCCTACCTCCTTTGCAGCCGGCGGTTCCGCGCGTCCCACCCAACGATGTCGCCGGACGGAACCATGCGGAACTGGCCGTTTCCAAGAGGGTCGGAGCCGTAGTCGCCGGGCCGTGATAAATCGATGGGCTTGGCGATGTACGTTTCCGTATCCAGGCCGACGGACAGCGCCATGAGGCGTTTCTGACCATCGGCCGTTGTGTGGTCAAAGCCATGTTTAAACTTCTTCATGGCTGACCTCCTTTTTTAAGCTTCGCCATTATCTGCCGGCCTTCCGGCTCAAGCAGATATTCGGGTATCCACAACTCACTTCTGAGATTGCGGCATACGAGCCCCTCTACGTCCATGGGGCCATCCCGACGAACCCTCACCGGCTTTCCGTAGGTCCACCGGCGGGCGAGCGTGGCGAAGTCCTTGTAATATATTCTCTTTGCCATAGCTTCCTCCTCCCGGCCGAAGCCGAGGTAACAAAAAACCCCCGTAAATCGAAAGACTTCTTCTCATTGCGAGGGTTTGTGTTTTTACGCGGCGGTCTTGAAGGCCCCGAAGGACTTCTGTCCCGCCGCTATGCATGCCGTGATCTCGGCTGTGATGATGCCGAAGTTGCGGCTTCCTTGCAGCGTAAACACCGTGTTACAGGTGTCACACTGCATTTTCTTTCCGTTCGTGCGAATCCGGGACTGACGCCCCTCTCCGCACTTGGGACAAGTCATTCTTTTTTCCAAGTCTTCCTCCTCTCCGTGCCTGCCTGTGAGGGTTCAGGACTTGCCGGCAGGTGGTGATGGTGGTCTTTGCCGTCAGTAGGCGACGGCATCCTATTTGTTGAGGCAGTTAACGACAGCCGCCCGAATCGATCGCAGATTTGATAAATGCTCTGCTTTCATCTCGGGCCGGGGCATGTCGCTGCCCACCTTGTCAATGTTTACGCAGGATAGGCGGGTGATCCTGGAGAGGACCACTGCTAATTCCTGCGCTTCCTGCCGTTCCGGAACCGTGAAGGTCCGCTTCCAGATCCCCTTGCCGGGAACCTGAAAATAAAAACGATATTCCATGGTTTTCTCCTTTCGTAGTGCTGTCAGTCATCAAACACAGGAATAGTGCAAAAGAGACTGACAGCACTACTTGAGGTAATGTTAATAGAATGGCCGCCCAGTTTCCACGCTATGCCTTGGAAGGGCGTTGGCGTGGGACCGGTACGGCCATGTAGGAGATGACGACGACCAGGTATCCGTCAGAACGGGATGTCGTCGTCGTAACCAGGTGCGTCCCCCCCGACGGGGTGAGGATCGGCAGCGGGGGCGGCCTGCGGCTGAGAACCTCTGGTGGCTCCATCGCCGTTGCCGCTGCCCAACATTTTGAGATCCCTGGCGAGGATCTCAGTGACGGAGTGCTTCCCTCCCTCCTTGTCCTCCCAGGAGCGGGTCTGAATCTTCCCTTCCAGGAAGACCAGACGGCCTTTCTGGAGGTACTGGCCGGCGATTTCCGCCAGCCTACCGAACAGCACAATCCTGTGCCATTCGGTCTTTTGGACCTTCTGCCCGGATCTGTCCTTATAGGACTCATCCGTGGCCAAAGAAAATCCAGCCACCTGGGTCCCATCCGGCAAGAACCTTACTTCCGGGTCCTTGCCCAAACGGCCTATCAACTGCACTTTGTTTACCATTTCTCCTCCTTTGCCGTGCCTGCCATTGCTGGTCAGGACTTCTCGGCGGGGTAATGTAAAACCAATGCGCTGCTATCGCGTGCGCCCGCGCCAGGGATTCTCGGATAGAATTCATCCTCATCCCTGGAGACTCAGCGCCGCATTCGCAGCCTGGTCAACTTATGTCCGCTCCCCGACCAAAGCCGGGGTAATATCTCGTTCCGTGCCTGCCCCCGCAGAGGGATCAGGCCTTACCGAAACGAAAAATGGGCGCAAATCATCCATTGGCATCTCTGCATCAATGGCGACTTGCGCCCTTTTCGGTCGAAACCTACTAAACGAACTAATTGCCTATATAATACTTCCCGGAAGGGAGAGAGAGGGAGGGAAAAAGATACAGAAACAAGAAGGGAAGGCCGAAGCCTTCCTTTCCTACCCCCGCAATGGCGGAAAATGCACTATGGAAGAAGTTGGCCGAAGATATGACTCTGTACAGGGGTGTCATAACTAAGTAGGGAAAATTGTTATAACGGACTTACACGATGGTTTACGAATGGTTTACAGAGGGGTTATTTTGACCCGCAATCAAATGAATTTTGATTCATGATGTTTCACATTTTCTGTTCTTCGCACTTCAATCTCATACATCCCTCGGTCAAGTGAAATGGTTTATCAATAACACATAGCACATTTTCTCTTAACGACACCTCTTGGATGCGATGAGCAGAAGTGCCGTGAACAACGAACACCTTACCAATATCTCTTGCTTGAGCAATCACTTTATCTGCGGCAATAGCATCTCCATGACCACGGCTAACGTTTTTTGCCAGCCTTTTTAGTTTTTCCCTTTCCATGCGGTGCCTCCTTTGAATCATCTTCAATTATGCCTTCTTGTTGAAGCTGCTCACACGCATTAATGACTGTTTCATAATCAAGATGCAGCATTTCGGCTATGTCACTATAATATAATGTCCCATGTTTGCGAAATAGATCGATAATTTCTTTTTGAGCCTGCTTAACATCTATTTGTCTTGCTTCAACTCGCATTGGTGTTTGTTCAGATGTCTGTGATTCTGCAATTTGTTTTATAAGCTGCGTCATGGCTGCTGTCTGCATACGCATTTCGTTGATGAACTCTTCAAACTTGACAGCCACACTGCCCCATTGCTTTACATGTTGGGATAATTCACTGAATTGATTTTGCATTTGAGACAAATTCATGCCCTCAAGCCTCACCATATCTTCCAGAATATCGGGTCCAATGTCATGCCTATGTTGATACGGTCCTTCATAAACTTTCTCTGGTTTTTCATCAAGTGTATGAAATTCAATAGAAAGAAAAGTGTCTTTGAAAGCTATGATATGAGATGTGGGTGTAAGATTCATAATGGATACAAAAAGTTTTCCTTCAAAACCAGGATCCACTTGTGGACCAGTGGATGCGAGGAGCCCACGCCTTGCAAATCCGGATTTGAGCCCAAATCGGCCAATCATATCTGAGGGCAACCGTAGCGTTTCATAAGTCATCAACATAGCTGTGCCGTAAGGGGAAATTCTGTGACAACCTCCATTTTTAGATATGTCTACGGGTTTATCAGGATTCGTAAAGGAAGGGGAATATACTAGAGGACCAACTCGTAGATCATAACTTGCGGGTTGCAAGCATCCTTCTTCATAATTCTCAATTCCCAGGTAACCACGACTAACGACATTTCTTATTTGATGATCGACTAATACCATAATCGGCCTCCTTTCCTCTTTGACCATGCCTCAGCATAGCAATATTTGCAGGTATCGGAGATCTTTGTGCATCCCCACCACGGATTAAACGTATGATGAGTCTATTCTATCGACGAATATTTTCCCATGATTCATACATAATGACGATAAGAAAAAACCAGTCGGTAGATATCCTCGACTGGTCTTTATGTCCCAATTGTTGCACGGGCCTATCTCCTTAAGAGGTAGATATTATGAAGCACCATGCTGCTCTTGATCTAACGGATTTGGAACTGCATACGCCTTTTATTAACAGATTTCAAGGAGAAATGTGACGCGGATCTGTTCATGACTCAGGCATCTTGTCCCGATCAAAAAGCTTGATGCTACAAAATCCCAGGTGCCGGCATAGCCTTGTCTCAACTGCGCAAGCAACAAACCATGAAAAAAACAAAAAAATTAGGAAGAGCACCGCGAAAAAGAGGCGCATGGGCTCAACCCCACTTTTTCTCTTGCATCTTTCGCCGCCGGCTTCCCCTTACGGACAGCATTATCGCAACAACAGGCGTGGCTACGGTCAAGAATGTCGTGAGCACGATCACGTAAGATGAAATCAGGAATACATGCCGGAATTCGCCTAGCCACTGAAACCACCACTCCAATGTGGGCAGTTTCACGAGGGGATGCAGTTTAAGCAGCAGGGGGCCGATATTCTGTGGCGCCAGAACGACAAAATACATGAAATGGAACCCCACGAGGGCGATTATCAGCTTCAACACGGCTCCCGTTGCCAGGCCGCTGACCAAATCGTTGATGGCTGATTTTGACGCGGTTCCCACGTAATCGCCTCTGACCCTGCTGATGAAGGCCGCATATCCCAAGCTGAATGAAAGGCTGACGGCAAACGCAAAGCACTGGTCATAAAGACTGGGTTCGTGGCTCCCGAATATCGGAATGTAATTTTCGATAACACCAATGGCAATGGGTGTCAGCAGGGCCGCGACCAGGCCGCTTACGAGGCCTCCTGTAAAGCCCACGGCAAAGAACGACACCCTGTTTTGCGTGGTAAAAAAGCCATGGGGAACGCTGCCGCTTTCCCTCTCGTTCATCGCATAATTTTCGATGGCGGATATAGCCGTAAGCAGACCCGTTGGTTTTTCCGCTCCGCCTAAAGTGCCGATAACAAGCCCGCCATCCTGCTTAGGAGGCAAATCTTTTCCAAGGGCCATTTATTAATTCCTCAATTTGTCCACCATAAGGCGGCCTTGATCAAGCCACCCAGGTAGGTGATTGTTACAGTTATAAAGAATAAGAAAATGCCCAGGCCGGGCATTTTCCGGTAAACACCGAACCAGAATGCCCCCACAAGGCATAACGCGGCGATAAGCCTTCCCCAAAATCCGCTCAATACCAGCCTGTATGCTTCTGACCACCAATATACATATTCTCCCTGGCTGACGTAATTAAGCGGGTTAAAATTATCAAGCAAGCCGGTTCCCGATATGAAACTGAGCATTGCGCCGCACTCCTCCTTTCTTTTATGATGCTCGTTTGCTGGTCCGAATTCGCACGTTTTTAATCGTAAAAAAGAACTTGTCCTTATCGACATCCAGGGCGGCCGGAGAGCCTATCGCTTCGATGCAGAGAGGCACATAGGCCTTGCTGGCTGTTGTTCCGCCGGACATCTCAACCGTATAGGCCCGCTTGAAGTATGCGCTTCCCAATTCCGGGCTGATTGCTTTCACTTTCCTCAAATAGCCCACTATCTCCTTCAGGACGGCGTCCTTGTCCCCGCTTCTCGCCAAGGACGAGGAGACCACGTTCTTGTCCCGCGCATATTTGTTTGCCGCGTCATAGATCAACGAAGGTTCACAGTACACCACGCTTCCGAACGAAAAAGCCCTCCAGTTGTGAGACGCATCAAGCACGTTGACTTCCGGCCTGACATAATCGTTCAGGAAGGTCTGGGGATCGAACCACTCCTTCCACGGAGTATTTTTCGTGCTTCCCTGGGTAATCTCTCCAACCTCCATTTCCCTCGCCATGCCGTCGGCCTGCCGCAGCCGTGCGGTAAATCCGGTTGTTCCTGTCCGGTGATGATTGAGAACCGCTTCGCGTGCATCGTCAATCCAGTTAACCCGGTGGCGCAACGCTGCCCTGGCTTCCTCATCGCGTGCTGCTTCAGCGGCGGCGTAATTTGCCTGGAATATTTCCCTGATAGCTCTTTCGCTGCCTATGGCATGCTCCCCCTTTACATAGTGGCCCGGAGGTCTAAGGGAAGGCAACTTGCCCAGGTCGTGCCCCAGGGCGGCAACGAGGGTTATGGGCGTCAAATACTCATAGCCATCACGGTAGTCCTTTTGCAGCAGATCCATGGACAGCCTTGCCACCCGGTAGGAATGGGAGCGAAGGGTAACGCGCATCAGTATGTCTCGCAGCTTCGGATATTCGTCTTCGGACCCGCCGCCGCGTTTGCCCACTTCAACCACCGATGGGCAGCCTCCCTCCCGATCCAATAGCGCGATGATCCCGTATATACCTTCCAACGCACCCATATACCGCAAGACCTTTTCGTGCGGCTTGATGATCTCGTTGATGAAGTCCGGCGTTTCCAGACGAATGATGTATGGCGACGCTTCACAGACGCTTTGCTGCATGATGCTCCTATTGTTTCTCGAGTGTTATGCTGATTATTTTGCCCGACAATCCTTCTTTTGTCTTGTCGAGTTCGCCTGCTGCTCCGAAGATCTCCGCGACGAGAGGAGTTAGCGGCTTTGTAAGGGATTTTCCACGATCGAAGCCTATTTTATATTTCTTCTGTATGTCCTCGTGTCCTAATTCCGGAGATACCGCGTTGATACCCCTGAGATAGGAAAGGACTTCTTTTATGGCTCTCGAATTATCCGTTGTGCGGAATAGCCGCCTGCTCGTCACTTTAACATCCCTGGCATACCGCTTTGCTGCCACAAAAAGCAGTTCGGGGTTGCAATACACAACACCTCCCAGGGAGAATGCATTCCACCTCTGCTCTTGCTCGGCGTTAATTTCCATTCTGATATAGTTGTCAAGATAGGTCCTCGCATCAAACCACTCCTTCCACGGCGGGTTCTTCAGCGTGCCGGTCATTTGGACAATCTCCATTTCCCTGGCCTGGCCGTCTGCTTCTCTCAGTAACTCCGCAAGCCCCGTGGCGTTCATCGTATGGTGATCTCGGATGAACTTTCTTGCCATCTCCAACCATGTGATCTTTACACGCAACTCGCCGACCAGGGTTGCGTCGTCGCCGGCGGCTTCTATGGCATCGTACTTGTCCTTGAAGAATTCCTCGATTGCAGCATCGCTGATCGTGGGGTGATCCTTGTTCGCATGCTCCTCCATCGCTCTCAGGGATGGGAGCATGCCCAGATCGTGTCCCAGGGCCGCAACAAGGACGGTCGGCAGGTGATTCTCGAACTTGTTGCCGTATGATGTCCTCAATGCTTCCATGGACAGCCTTGCCACCCGGAAAGTATGGGAGCGGAGAGTGACCTTATCTATGATGTCCTTCACGGTATCGTAATCCGTCCCCGGTATTCCGTCGTTGCCGTTGACGACCACTGAAGGGCAACCGCCCTCTCGATCGAGACGTTCAACGATCTTGGATATGCCGCCCATCGCTCCCGCCTGCGCCAGAATGCCGGCATACGGCTCGATAACATCTTTTATAAAGGAAGGGGTTTCCAGCAACGGCATGCCGCCGCCAGCAGGACCGGAAGCGGCGGAATTGGGTTGGTTGCGAGGATCTCCATTCGCATTGCCATTATTGTCGGGGAATTCAAAGGCGCCGGGCAGAGAAGGGGCCGCATTCGCCCCCGTAGCCACCTGCGCAGAACCGGGGGAAGCGGGAACCACCGCTATGCTTTCGTCCCCCGCGGGTGTCTCAAGCGGCACCGGGACAATATCATGCCCTTGCGCCTTGTGGAGCGTATTAGCCAGGTTTATGAGGTTGATCTTGTATTTGCCGTGCTTTATGGGTAAATCGTCGCCCCGCAGATATGCCGCAACAGATTTAATTGCTTTGAACATCCTTGGACTCGCCTTCTTTGAGAATGTGAGATAGTTTGCATATGATTACTTCCTGGAACCGTGGCGACAGCTCCTCTATGGATTCTCGGCCTTCCACCAACTTTCCTTGCTTGTTTGTGAAGGTGGTCAATTCGCGGAGGAGGGCGCCAGGCACCTTTCCGGTTTGCTGCGCTGCCTTTTCAAGCAGGTATCGCAGCCTGCTTTCGTTTTCGCCGGCAAGCCTGATCCTTATGTGTTCGCCGGATGTCATCAGGTAGAACAGCCTTTTGGACACGTAATGCGTGCAAGGCAGATGCAGGAGAATGTGGACCCCCTTGCGTATCCCTACAGACTTGACGAATCCCCTGGTCTCGAGATCGCCAATCAGCATATGCCGGGACTGCCCTTGCAATGCCGTAAGCTTCACCGGCAGGGATGGATCTCCGGCGTCGCCGCATACCAGTTGCACGGATATGCTGTCTTTCAGGACAGAATAATTGAGCATTTTGGCTGATACTTCCATCACGCAGTCTCCTTGTATTATCAAGATTGCTCTATATCATCGCAGGATATGCTAATGGACACCATCCTGCCATACAAGCCAAGATCGACTATCGCATCGTTGCCGTTCCCTACAATTCGTCGCACCCGTCCGTAAAATCCCGCATAGTCGCCCCTCAATATCTGCACCCGCATACCGATCTCTATCCTTACCGGAATGTACCGGGTCATCAGCCTCTCAACCTGCTCCTGCGTTGCCAGGGTCATGCATATGACATGCGGCAGCTCGTAAATCTTATGGGGAGGCATGGGCGCATCGAGGATCAGGAAACCGCTCAGGGAAGGGGGAGTGCGACACTCAACGCCACTCTTTGAGAGGATAGCCCTGACTACCTTCTCCTTCCCGCTCGTAACCGTCAGTATATACCGCATGCCGCTCTGTCCGTCCCCTTCACTCTTTTCCATATATTACTTCCGGCGACACGCTGTCTTGCGCTAAAAGGAGCTGCTTGTCCGGCGGGAAGGCAGTAATATAGGGGAAAGAATCTTTTCAAAGGAGACGCCTCATGCCCATCGAAGCAATTGTGAATTCGGTAATAGGACACGACAACAGGATCCACCTTTTAAATGGGGTACTCAATGGAACCAATACCTGGTTCTATCACGCTCTGTCTCAGATGCATCCGGGAATGGACATGGAAAAAACGAAGAAGGCCCTCGGCAAAGCCATGTCTGATTATCTTTCATTGATGTACCGGGTGTCCCGGCGATCGGGTATCACTACTCAGCCATCCGAGAAGTTTTTTTCCGAAAACGACCTCTCATCCCAGGCAGCCATGGTGTACCTGCTGAAAAGCCTGCGGTTGATATGCGGACACCACCTGTACCTTGCGACACTCGTGGCTATCTGGGTTGACCTGGAACGGAAGGAAGAAGATTTTATCGAATATGTCCGGCAATGCACCGGGGAAGCTGGTTATTGCGGGGAGTTTGTGAACCCGATTATGATGGTCAACTACGTCTGCGCCTCTTTTTTCGATTCGCGGACCAACGCCGCGATCAATAACTGATTGTCAGCCACCCCACGGCTAAAGCCGGGGGCTTGAAAGGGCCCTGAGCTGACCAGGCTAAGTTGCCGCAGTTAGGCGACTACGTTACCGGCGAATATATAGGCACCTTGGGATGCTCGCCAGTCCCAAGCTCTGCGGCAGGTGGTTAAACAGGCTTAAAGGGGTTAAGCCAGTGCTGCCTGCACACAAACCGCCGGATAACATTGCCGAGGCAAACTTTACCGGGGAAACCCGCGTAACCGGACGGGAAACCGTCCACCAATTGAAGGAGAGATTTTGCAGCGCGTATTTGTAGTGGACACCGACAAGAAACCATTGAGCCCCTGCGCTCCGGCCAGGGCGAGGATGCTCCTGCGGAAGGGCAAGGCGGCGGTCTATCGCCGGGAACCCTTCACGATCATCCTCAAGTACGGGATCGAAGAACCCGTGCCGCCGGTAGAGTTGCGGATCGATCCCGGCAGCAGAACCACGGGGATCGCCCTGGCGGGGAAGTGCAAGAAGGGGGACCAAGTGGTATGGGCCTGCGAGTTGGAACACCGGGGTCTGGCAATTCGTAATGCTTTGACTTCCCGGCGATCACTGCGAAGATCCAGACGCAATCGAAAGACCCGTTACCGCCAGCCACGGTTCAATAACCGTACCCGGTCCGCTGGATGGCTGCCGCCTTCCCTTATGTCACGAGTGAATAACGTCGTGACCTGGGCGGGGAAGATCCTCGCCCTGGTGCCTGTGGCCTCCATCGCCGTCGAGACCGTCCGGTTTGACACCCAGGCGCTCCAGAATCCGGAGATCAGCGGTGTCGAGTACCAGCGGGGGACGTTGTTCGGTTACGAGGTCCGGGAGTACCTGCTGGAGAAGTGGGGCAGGAAGTGCGCCTATTGCGGGGTGGAGAACGTCAAGCTCTCCATTGATCATATCATCCCCAAGGAACCCATTCGTGGGCCACATGGCACGGACAGGATAAGCAACCTCACCATAGCGTGCATCCCTTGCAATAAGGACAAGAACAACAAGCCTGTCGAGGAGTTCCTCGCCGGCAAGCCGGAGATCCTCCGGAAGATACTCGCCCAGGCCAAGAAGCCTTTGATCGACGCGGCGGCGATCAATGCCACGAGATACGCTATCGGCAACGCGCTCAAGTCCCTGAACGTGCCGGTGTCCTTCTGGTCCGGCGGCCGCACTAAGTTCAACCGAGTGAGACAGGATTATCCGAAGGCCCATTGGATTGACGCCGCATGCGTGGGAGAGGCCGGCGGGACCGTGTTCCTCAAGCCGGATATGCAAGTCCTAAAGGTGAAAGCCTGCGGGCATGGCTCCCGGCAAATGTGCCGCATGGACAGGTACGGCTTCCCGCGCACGAAAGCGAAGGGGCTCCGGCTCGTCAACGGATTCCGTACCGGCGACATTGTAAAGGCTGTCGTGCCCACCGGCAAAAAGGCGGGCGAATATTCAGGCAGGATTGCCGTGAGGAGGAGCGGCTCTTTCAATATCGCCACGGCAAGCGGCACGGTTCAGGGCGTAAACCATAGGCATTGTGTGATTTTGCACCGATCCGACGGCTATAACTACTCAATTATCAAAAGACAGGAGGAGACGGTGCTCCTCCCCATGGCTAAAGCCAGGGGTATCCGCGCCGCGAATTTGGGATGAAATGGTCGAATCATCAAATCACAACTCTTGCCGGCGCCTACGCCGTATCCGGTAATCTGCCTTTCAGCCTTGCGGTGGCCGCCTTTTCGCACCTGCCGGACATGGTTGAATACGGGCCGGGCAAGCTGATATTCCACAGGCACCGAGGCGCGTCGCACAACGTCTTATTGTGGCTCGCCGTGATGCTGCTGGCCCTGCCGTTTACTCACCTCCCCCTCGTTCAGCAGACAGCGGAGGCGATTGGCCACTACGGTTTCCAACCATGGTGGGTGATCGCCCCCGGCCTGGGCGCACTGTGCCACCTGGCCGAAGACGCCATGTCGGTAAGCGGGATCACTGTCTGGAATGGGAGAAAATTAGCCGGAAAACTCTACCGTACCGGGACGGCAAGCGAGTACGCCTGTGCGTTGGGATTCGTGGCTGTTACGGCGCCCATCGCCTACTACCTGCACCGCATGTTTTGATCTTATTGGCCTGTTGGCCGCATCGCATCCTCTCCGCCATACCCTTCCGTGCTACTCGTTGACTTTTTATGCATGTATTGCTATAAGTATGCATAAGGAGGAAGCGATATGAGAACAACACTAGATTTGCCCAAAGAATTGATTGATGAGGCCATGAAGGCTACTCAAATACGAACAAAAACAAAGCTTATAGCAACTGCCTTGGAGGATTTGATCAGAAAAACAAAAATATCTGCCCTGAAGGATTACAAAGGCAAGGTTGATTTGGATATTGACATGGACGATCTTAGAGGCCGAAAATGCCGGTATTAGTGGATACGTCTGTTTGGATAGATTATCTCAGAAACGGCAAGAAATCTGAAAAGGTTGATTTCTTGATAGATGAAAATATTGTCGCAATCAACGATCTCATTCTTGCCGAGCTTGTCCCTTTTTTGAAAATTAGGAATCAAAGAGAGATCATCAACATTTTATATGCCATTGATCTTTTGAAAATAGAAATAGATTGGAGCGAGATCATAGATTTTCAAACCAAGTGTTTGAACGATGGTATCAATGGGATCGGAATACCTGATTTGATTATTGCCCAGAATTCAAAACAACACAGGTGCGAAATATATTCCTTTGATAACCATTTTCGTTTGATGCAGAAAACGCTTGATTTGCTGTTGTTTCCGTGACCCAAGCAGAGGCGAAAGCCCCCGGCTTTAGGCATGGGGAGTTCTGAGCAATATATCGCGATAAAATGAGCGTATCAACTCATATTATCGGTTATTGGCCTCTTTTCGCCTCCGTGAAAGCCTTGGCATCCAGGAAGGACGCAGGCGCGATGCAATCAAAGCGATATAGCGCATTAAACAAAGTCCAATGAAATATGCTTGCCGTAGGTCGAGGCAACCTTTTCCAGTGTCTTGAGTGTTGGATTTGCCTTCCGGGGATTTTCTAATCGCTGATACACTTGGAACGATATTTTCAGCATGCTGGCAATTTCCTGTTGGGTTCGCCGGCCTCTCAGCTTGCGCAGAATCAGAGAAATGGCAATGTTTGGTTTGAGAGGTATGTAATGAATGTTCCGCCCCTTAATGTCAGATGGATCAGGAATCTGAAAGCCTCGCTCAAAATCGGATTCCAGGCAACCATTGAGTGCATCCTCCGCGTTTATCAATGCTTGGTCAAGCGTATCTCCCCAGGTGTTGATGTTTTCAAAATCAATAAAGTTGACGATATAGGCTCCTTCCGTCTTTTTGATTCTTGCGGGATACCTCAACATATATTTATTTCTCCTTTATTCCTGCCTGCCTCAAAATGGTCTGAACCAAACTTTTTGGCAAATCTGTTTTCCCGTGTACCGGGATAGGTATGGAACGGCAGTCCTTTTTTATTAAGATATGGTGGCTACCGGAAATTCTGTCCAGAATCCAACCGTTTTCTTCCAGGATTTTAACCAATTGCCGGTATTTTCGCTTGATGAAGAATACACTTGATTTGCTGTTGTTTCCTTGACTATCCTGCGTGATGTGGAGCCTCGGCATGCTTTAGTGAAGCTAAACCCTCGCCTCGGCCTAAACCGGCCCACCGTCCACATGTTGTGTCGAGATAGTCGCTGGCTTCCTGAAGCAAATTCGGATCATCTTTGGCCAACTTTTCCAACGCATCCCTGTATCCCATCTTGCCATTGGCCACCATATCGACGGTCATTCTCATTTCAGCGTACTGTCCGGTCAAGCCATTTTTTTGCCATTTTTCAAGTTGCTTTTTCCCATTACGAGTTAACACTACCGAACAGGCTGATCCCTCAGTCTGTTCATCCAGTGTTAAAAGCGGTTCCCCTTTGTTTTTCGATACTAAATCCTCGATCAGTTTGGCTACTGATGCCGCTGTACCAATGCCTTTTTCTTCCATCGCACCCAAAAGATAGCCAAGGGTTGTGATGGGCTGCTCCGCCCATACGCTCTCTACCCGCAGGCCGTTTTCAGATGGAAGGCATGTCGTCATGACGGGGAATCCCCATTTAGGATAATCTTGGCGAAAACGCCAATAGCCGATTCGCTCGCTATCTGCCTCAACACAAGCAATCGCCAGCAGCATCTCAGAATCACCATAGATAAAACGTGTATGCCGCAAGATAGGAGGAACGAGAGTACAAGCCAAAGCACAGTCCCATATCACTTTATACAAACGTCGTCGTTTCTCCGGAATCGCTTCCGCGATAGATTCAGGTGAACGAGACCAATCTGTTGGTTGTAGCATGGGGTGTGCGTTCATGGATGCCTCCTTTTGCCAAACTCCGTTTTTTTGATGATTTCCGTAAGCGGTCGCCCTGTTAGAGACTTAACCAGGTCTGTGTCTTTTAGACAAGGCACGTAGTATTGCATCCCCCCACCAGGTAGCACGGCATTACCGTTACGACCAATCTTTTGCATACTTGCCATTCCAAATAATACCGTTACTGGCCGAGACAGTTCGACTTGCACGTATCCAAGGTCTCCATTCCACTCCGCAAGTACCGCTGTCGCAGCACGCCAAGAAGATTCATCGGCATAATCGCTAGGACACATAGGTTCCCAATAATTTCCTAATAACTTATTTATCACACTGCCATGAATAACGCCTTCCACTGTCAGACCAACGGTCCGATACATAGGTGTTCCTACCGGAAGGGTAACTAGCTGAACCAAACCAGAGAAGTTGAGAAGTTCTTCCATCAGATTGTCGAGAGGGATGCCAAGCTTCAAGGCTGCCTGCCTGAGATTGAAATTAAGCGTTCCGTTGGCGGGATACCCCGATAACTCTGGCGCTTCACCTGGGTAGGGATAGACATGAGCGGCCGAACTGGCCAACGCAAAGCGTAACCATGAAGGCGGACGGGTTAAAGAATTCTTTATAAGCCGATTAAACTCCGCCCGCTGTTCAGAGGTGGCGTTATCGTAATCGTACCGGAAGGCGGGATCCAATTTTTCGGCATCAGGCACGTCTCCTCGCGCTTGTATATAAGCTATTGTTCCCGGCAATACTTCAGATCCTGATGTTCTGGAGTAGGTGATTCCGCTCACCGTTCCCATCCTTCCCGTGCGCGATGCCGAACCACATTGGCAGCCATGTGTTCCAATAACTGCATGCGCTTTCCTGCATTCCAACTTCCCAATATCAGCCGTGCATTATGAAGTGTATCGGACGCTTTACCTTCTTCAAATAATCGCCATTGTTCGGACCAGTCCAGATCGAATTCCCGCTTTAGCCCCTGCAAGGCCGAAGCGAAAGCGCAAATCAGGTCCAGACGTTCTTCGTTGCTATCGTCGCTCCAAGCGCGATGGCTTCCCGGCATTTTGGCGACTTCACCAAAAACATTGGCTGCATGCGCAAGAGCTTCAGGAGCAGGTATGACAAAACCTTGTGCGATAAACCTTTTGGCTTCATCGGATATGGGACCCAACATCAACTCGCTGATTTGCCGGGACAAAGAAGCACATTCTTGCGCCAGGACAAACAGGTCAGGATCATTCATGACCGCCCTCCTGATACATTGCGTTCAGGTGATCCTGTGCCTCCGCCGGCTTTATGTTCAACTCGTCGGCGGCAATTGCCAGAATACGCATCGTAGTGCTTGATGGATACAGCCCTGGCACCTGCACTGCACGAGATTCGAATATTTTCTCAAGTTTGCAGCCGACTAGGCTTGCAGCCGACGCCCTTGCGTCTTCTTCGCGCTCGAATCGCCGAGGACCGGCCAAGGTAGAGTCGCCTTCCGGCACGAATGCTTCATACGTCTTGCCTTGGCCATTAGACAACAACGCTCGCACTTCCCACTGATGCTCCTTCCCCAAGTCTGATGATAGAGCAACAATGTCTCGTTTGGCAGCACTAACATAAGGTTCATAGGGCAAAATTCGTTTAAATCGGCGCTGATCCACATGATGAGCATATTCACGCAATAATGCTGCTGCAAGAAGATTAGCGTCAAATTTAGCGCCTGCTTCTCGAAACGACAGTTGAAGTTCATCCGGCGTCACTGAATGGAACCGCATACGGCGCACTTTCAATCCTTCACCAAAAATATCTGCGGAAACTTCCGCAACATGCATGCCAATCAGTTCTCCCGTCATATCATCATCGGTAGCAATAATCACTTCGTCTAAAAGACCCTTGTGATTGTTTAGCGCCTCGGAAAATGTTGGTGGTACTGGCGACCATTCCAGGTAACCATTTGCAGCCATACTGGACTTGCGAAATGACCCACCGGTGGCGATCACATCTACGTTGAATCCCAGTGCGCGTTTTATGGAACAAACTTTATTTATTGCCTCTACCACAACCAACACGCGAGGATAAAGCCGCGTGCCGTGTTGTCGCAAATATGCGCCTAATTTCGCTACCGGACTATTTCCTATGTATCGCTTCCGGGCCTCGTCGGTCGGCGCCGGCCGTAAAGTTTTTCGCGAAGCGAACGCAATGAAACAATCTTTAGCGCGAGACACTGCCACATTCATCAAATACCCGCCGTCGCGATCAGCAAACAGCGAAGTATTGCTACCGTCTTGCTGCACCAGGCTAAACGCGACCACAGGCCGTTCTGCTCCCTGTAGCCGGTGAATAGTGCCGATTGTCATACGATCAATGACGTCTTCCCCGATTAGTGGCCCGAGCCTGTCTTTTAGGAAGTTTTTGGCTAAGCGTGCTTGTGCGGCCAACGGCGTAATTACTGCCAACACTTGATCCAACGGTTTGCCATAGGACTTTGTTAGGCGAATGTGAACAGCTTTTATCCAACGTACAATTTCTTCTAATTCTCCTCTATTGATCCATGATGAACCTTCGCGTGCAGGAACGCTTTCGACCGCAACCCAACTCATCGGCGGCAGCCCCGCCGGAGAATCTTCTGGAAGACGAACAATAGACATTCTGTTGCTATACATCATTGCGTTGCTGTACCCAATTACAGTAGGATGACAGCGATAATGATAAAGCAACGTGATGCCTGGCGCTTCCTCGCAATCATTAACGATAGACGCACGTTGCGCAACATGCATGCCCGAACCCTTGCATGGATAAAACTCTGACGGAACATCGACCGGATCAATGCCTATTGAACGCGCAAAATGTTCGACCCGTGCCATATTAAAAACGGAAACGGGTTGCAACTGTTTGGTGTCACCCACAAACACTGCACTTTTGGCAAATGCCAGGACAGCTACGGCGACCTCAGAAGTGCACTGCCCCGCTTCATCCATAATCAGCAAATCGGCCGGGCATTTGCGTCCCAAGTCGCATAGCTTATGTGTGGTTGCCACAACAATAACACCAAGCATCATCAACTGCCGTATGCGATCCACGTCATTTTTTATAGGTATGTTCTCGATCTGCATTTGCAACCAACGCCCTTCCCAGTAGCGTGCTGCCAGGTGGAAAAGATAAACACGATGTTCAAGATCCTGCAACGAATCGAACCGTGCCCACAACATATCCCGTGCATGTATCCGACGTGCTTCGTTTGTCCCGCAAAAGTTCCTGACATAGCGATGGATAGGGAGTTCTTTTGGCAAAAGACGATTCGGCTTCCACGTCATGGCGTCAATTTCCTGCCAAGACTTCCTTCGACGTGCCCTAAGTTCAAGATGTCTATTGTATGTCTCTTGGGCATTTGCCAATTTTTCTGAAAGCCGGGCATGTTCGCAAAGCACCAGGTTGTTTTGCCGAACAAGATATGCCAAGTTGTTTTTCAACAACGGTATGGTGTCCGACCAATGCACACCCGGCACACCCGCATTAGCGAAGGCGTTTCGTGCCTCGTTTTCCAAAACGACAAAATCTGCCAGGCGTTTCTTGAAAAAGAAACGACGCGCCCATTGCGGTAGCCATGAGCGCCATCCAACAAGAAGATCTTCAACTTCTTTGAGATAAATATTCCCTATTTCAATTACTTTAAATAATAGATCACGTTCAATTTCGATCTTCCGGATCTCCGTAGTTAGCTTATCTATTTGTGCTTTTCCCGAACGAATCGCTCCGGCCAGACGACACCCCCCACGCCAGTTTTCTACAAGGTTTTCCAGGCACTTTTCAAACTTGGCCTGTTCGGACTGCATCAAATTGACACGCTCGGCTATGTGGCGGTGAAGTTCTGCGACAATCGTAGCAACTTTCAGATTTGCAGTTCGTTGAATCTTGAGAAAATTGCAGGCACGATTGAGATAAGCCTCTACATGCCTATTGATAGGGATCTCGCTAAACTCACTTGCAGCAGCTTGCGGTGAAAACGGATTTTTGGTCTTATCATCCCAAGACAACTGCATAAACTCCGGGTAGTCTTCCGCAGCCTGCTTGCTAGGGTAAAGCCACCCGTAGCTAGGCAATCCGTCCAACCAGCGGCCAGTAATGTCCCCTGAATCGCATCCAGGCACTTTACTAAACGCTTCTATGATGTTGACTATTGCCTTATTCGTTGCGCCAGTACCATATGTAATCGGAGGGGAAGGCAGTTGGTCCAAGGCCGCCTTCACCCAACGAGATGCAAGAACGGCCCGAAGAAAAGACGTCTTACCTGTTCCAGGCGGTCCATTGATCGGAAGAATGCACTGACCCTCCTTCTGTTCAAGCGTAGCCGCATGCATGGCAGCCAGCCGTTGCGATGGATCCAGTGGGAATGAAACCTCTCTATCGTTACCGTTATCTTGGCAAATGTCCATATTTCCCATAAATTCGTTACGGGGCGCTGTCGCAAGGCGTATGTTAACCGGATTAACAACACCTTGCACAATCGTATTAACGGCAATCGACTTTAGATCCCCCATAAGTATTTCTTCATATATGGCTCGCCATTGTGTTGCCTGGATCTTTTCTTTATCAACGATCTGCGCACTTAGGTTGGGCTCATAGTTACCAAAAACTTTCTGCGCAAACTCATGCAGCGGTCCCCCAAACATCTCGGTACAACGCACATCGAGTTCTTTCAAAAACCCCTTCCAACCAGCCAAGGCCTCGGAAGGCCATGGGCGGCCAATGACTTCGGCAATGGATTCTTCACTAAAGTCGCCTAACGGTTCATTGTCTAAATTAAAGAATTCCGATTTTGACACCATTAACTGCGATGATTCATTCGGGCCAAGGTAGCCATTGAAGGCATCTCCTGCATCGGGCGTTAAGGTAACCGTCAGCAGCACCCTTGAATACGAATTCGGCTTATTCTTGTTCTTTGGGATCATAAAGGCCAGAACAGCCTCCTTGCAATCAAGCGGAGTTTTAATAGGCCCGCTCCGTAACTCTGCCAGGCTAACCGAAAGCGCATCTTTCGCGTTTATAATGGCGTCCATGTCCTGAAGTTTGGCTAATTCCGCAAGGAATCGCAAAATGACCGGGGCATCCATCCCCTTTTTTTCATTTGCACGCTTCAGTTCAATTTTCTGAAGTTGAGGTGATGCTTTTAGCCACGCAATCCATGCTTCTGCGGAAGCAATATCCGTTAGACTTGGTGGGGGCGGGGTATCAGACAACGATTGCACACCTTTGATGGCATAGGGGAGCTTGTTTTTATGAAATTCGTTGGGCTCTTTGCCCCGAATGATCGTATCCAGACACTGACCGAGGATGGCATAATTGCAGGCCACTTGGGAATCAATAGACAATAAGGCACTGGCAGGAGGCAGATTAAGACGTTTTAGCCCTTCGTCACCTAATTTTATGATCTTTGACGGCATATAACCTCTCCCAAGCATTAGGCATCAAGATTAGGACAGGTGCATTTCGGAAACAGCTTTCTTCAGCACATCCTTGACGAAGGCGTTCAATGTCTTACCTTCTTGAAGTGCGCCGGCAACAAGCATTTCATGAAGAGACGGATCAAGGCGAAGGTTGAAGGCTCCCTTGAAAGGTTTTTCCGGCTCTTTCCCAATTTTCCGGCAGGTTTCAAGATAGTTTTCGATGGCCGCCTTGAAATCCTGTTCAAGTTCTTCCACTGACGAACCTTCAAAGCTGATGGAGTCATTGATGCCCAGGACATGCCCATGAAAGATTCGATCATCGGCGTCAAACTGGACGGTTCCAACATACTTCTTGTATTTTAAATAGTTTTTGCTCATGGCTTAACCCCTATCATTGCCAAGAAGTCTCTTATTTTTTCGACTGCGTACTTGTTTATTAGACTACTCGGGTGCGGTTTGTGGATGTCCAGGACCTTCTTATCGAAAACCACGGAAACACGCGATCCCATGCCTTCAAATATATCGGCGCCGATTGACCTGAAAAGAGAATGAACAGCACGCCATGATACATCGCAGCGTGTCGGCTTTTCGTATATATCCGCAAGGGTCTTCCTTTGCCTCTTGTTCATGGATAGAAGAATATCAGAAGCAGAACGATAAGGCAAAGAGAAAACCATGAATTAGTTACAAGCAAATACTGCGGCTATTTACCGTCTTTTCCGGGCATTGCCACCGCCACCGCCACCACCACATCTTGTGGTCCCGCTCCGCCAACCACAATATATGCTATTTTGTGTAAAATAATGCTTGACAAACCCTTTTTCATGCCTCAAAGTAATACAAAATGAGGTGTGCGGTACAAGCACGATATGCAATTAGCGTGTACCGTGCCGGTCAAATATGCTGTATGCACAACGTGCAGCAGCAAGAGAAGACAGACAAGAAAGAAGAAAAAGAAAAGAAAGGAGGTGAAATTATGGCAGTACGCGGAAAACAGAGATGGACGCCGGTCGATGCTCTGAAGCAGCAGTTTGACGATGGCAGGGATTACATCTCCTGCCCGGAGTGCAAATACTTTCTGGCAGACATCAAACCGAACTTTCATGTGGTTCAAGAATTTTCGTGCCAGTTTAGCGATGGGCGAGTTCACCTTACCTGCCCGAAATGCCATGCTTTGCTTGGAAAGAAGTTCTGGGATCGCCCGACGATAGGTGACAGGATCAGGTACGCCTGTGAGTTCCAAATCTCCGATATGAGCTGGAGGGCCAGGTGGATTACGTCCCTGGTGATTTCGGTTGGACTGGTGGTGGGGCTGAGTATTATGATGGCCTTGGATTCAGGGCATTCTTGGGCTACTTGGCTGAATTATGTCATCAATAATATTGGTGATTTCCTTAAAGGATTAATCGCCCTTTTGGGATTGACAGTTATGCTTTTCGGATTTATCTGGGTGTTCTTGTCTCCAGGCGGTGGGAATTACAACTACGCATGGTTATGGTGGTTCAACAATAACAGGCGATAAGAGGCCGCTTCTTTCGAGAAAGCGGCCTTTGTTTTTTTGGAATCAAGTATGTTTTCGTTCGGCAAAGGTGGCCGCTTCAAGATGAGCTACGATTTTTCCAATCGACATTTCGTCTAATTCCAAAACGCCTATTATGTTTCCGTTGATTTCTTCTTTGCTGCTAACGGCAAAAAGTATCTTTCTCGTCTTTATGACGCATTCCAAGACAAGCATATCGAGAAGGATAAGATGCCATTTGCCGATTTGCAAAAGAAACAGGTTGTCTTTCTTGGCAAGATGATACTCAGGTACACGATCTTCTTCTGCTTGTATGCCCTGATCGAAGATAACGAATAAACCATAATCAGACGCAATCAGTTTGTACGGCAATATCCAATTTGACATTATCTATTCTTTTTGGTGTTGGTCATTATTCTTCCGCAATACGTTGCATATGCCGCATAGCCTCTTCACCTTTTTCCTTTGTTATGCCTCCACCGCCAGCAGCACCAGCACCAGTAGCACCGCCTTTCGGAATTAAGGCGGGTCGGACAGTCAGCCATTGACCGGCAAGTTTTGAGATGCTATCTACGGCATATCCTCCGACACCCGCTACGTCCTGGCCCCAATTTTTGGCTTGTTCCTTATTTTGACCAAAAACATTTTGAGCTGCCCACTCAACTGCCTCCCTCGCACCCGCGCTCCCCATGCCTCTGTAATCAACGCCACCGTCCTTACTTACCTTGTCCACATCCTCGTGTAGATGGGAACCTGCCCTGCCTTCTGTCCTAACAACATTGCCTTGCTGATCTTTAATTTTTGTCACAGCACCGTGAACGGGGTCAGTTGTCCTTTCCGTTTGAGTATAGTTGGTATCGGAGTTAACAAGATTTCCCTTTTCGTCTAAGTTGTATGTGCCTTCCGGTCTGAGTTTTTGGTTGATTTGGAAATCTCTGGTTTCTGTACCGCTCAAGTTTCGCGTATAGTCCCCGTAATTTGTGGTAAACTTCCCGTCTGTATGAATTTCCGTATTATGCCTATTGGTATTGAGGGTTCCGCTTGTTATATTTACCGCACCGTTGTTTATATCCGTTTTATTTCCCAAGGTGGTTTGTTCGTGATCAGTACGTACCCGATCAACTCCCGTTTTCGCGCCTATGCTGGTTATCTTGTCCTCCGTTCCCTGAATTCTGGCCACGTCGCCTACCTTCAGCCTGGTCTTTCCGCCCTGGGCCTCAATCCGTTTATTGAGCGCGTGAACGTTTTTGTCGGTGACGGCTACATCCACGCCTTGGGCAGTGCGTAATTGAGTGTAGAATCCTTCCCGGCCTTCTTTCGTGCCCATGTCGTGCCCGGCCAGTTTGCCCATGGCGAATGTGCCCATACGGTCAAAATGGGTTTGGACTTCACCCAGGGTCACGGCTCGTGCCGCGCTTCCGAACCCCACCTCCTTCAGGTAGCCCTCGAAGCCGAGTGTTTTTGCATATTCAGTAAATGAACGAACTATGCCGTGGTCTGCTATTGC
>Ga0302253_1000399_pt1 | contig 37172 bp, 29 predicted proteins | sample AAG_RA_Trp_MG_FD_193537 | JGI IMG/M metagenome (GOLD analysis project Ga0302253, IMG submission 193537) | Enriched activated sludge microbial communities from anaerobic digester in WTTP, New Holstein, Wisconsin, United States - AAG_RA_Trp | ecosystem: Engineered > Bioreactor > Anaerobic >...
GGAGAGCCGGGAAAGCGCAACGTGGAGGGCGTCGATCACGATACAGACTCTCCCGCGGACTGGACTCGCTGGTTTGCCGGTGCTAATAGTGGCATCGAGGATCCTGGCAAGTGTTTCCAGGGGAAGCAGGCCGATAGTGAGCGGTGCCTCAAGCCTTGGGGTCACATACGCCTTCGCAAGGCCGTGCTCCGACACGATGCCGAGAAGCCGCTCATTACCGTCTACGATAGGGATGTTCCTGACCTCATACTCGTCCATCATCCCGGCAACGTCGATAGTCGGCATATCGGCAGGGGCACGCTCTGTATAGAACGAGGGGATATCCCCCACGCACGGCTCCACGCTCTCGATAAAAAATGGTGGTTCCAGCCCGAAGTGCTGGAGAGCATATTGTGTCTCGCTGTTCAGCGGTCCGCACACCGCAGGGATATAAAGGCCGCGCTCGCGGAGATTCCGGAATTCTGCATACCCGATAACACTCGCAACGCTGTCGGTGTCCGGCTGCCGGTGGCCGATGATATAGACGTTCTTCATCCGGTGGTGACCTCGACCCCTGATAATCCCTCGTAGATATGGAAGAGGGAAATTGTAAAATTCCTCATCCTTTTCCAATACTATGGAACCGAATTCCCGTATATAGGTTCACCACTAAGACAATCACCGAACAAAGATGCCGGATGAAGAATCAAGGAGATTTCGCGGACCATCCCTCTATACCCGATCCATGGCCCATCTCCCCGATGAACATGTGACACTGGATTCCACCTCGGGTTGCCAATCCTTGGACAAGGGATAAGGGACACGCCATTTCCCTGATGGACACCCCTATATGGGTACACATCCACATGATACACGCAATAGAACAATGAAGAACATCATCATAAAAGGCGCACGGCAGCACAACCTCAAGAATATCACCGTCGAGCTGCCGCGGGACAAGTTCATTGTCATCACCGGTCTCTCGGGGTCGGGGAAGTCCACGCTTGCGTTCGATACCATCTATGCCGAGGGGCAGCGCCGCTACGTCGAGTCCCTCTCGGCATACGCGCGTCAGTTCCTTGGCCTGATGCACAAGCCGGACGTGGACGCGATTATCGGCCTCTCGCCAGCGATTGCCATCGAGCAGAAGAGCACGAGCAAGAACCCGAGGAGCACGGTCGGGACAGTCACCGAGATTTATGACTACCTGCGCCTCCTCTTTGCGCGCATCGGGATCCCTTACTGCCCTGAGCACAACATCAGAATCGAATCGCAGTCGCCGGAGCGGATTGCCGAGCGGGTCGCGGAGGAGATGGGAGGCACCGTAACGGTGCTCGCACCGCTGGTCCGGCAGAAGAAGGGAACATACCAGCAGCTCCTCAAGGATCTCAATAAAGAGGGGTACACCAGGGTCCGGGTCAACGGAGAGATCCACCGGACTGACGAAGAGGTCACGCTTGAGCGCTACAAGAAACACGACATCGAAGCAGTCATCGACCGGCTCGAAGCATCGGATCGATCCCGCCTGGTCGAAGCCTGCGAGAATGCCCTCGCAAAATCAGGAGGGCTGATCATCGTCGCCCCGGAAGAGGGAGAGGAGAAGGTCTATTCGGCCGTGATGGCCTGCCCGGTCTGCGGCCTCACCTTCGAAGAACTCCAGCCCCGCATGTTCTCCTTCAACAGCCCCTTCGGGGCCTGCGAGGAATGCAACGGTCTTGGCATACGCATGGAGTTCGATCCCGACCTGATCATCCCCGACACCTCCAAGTCCATCGCTGATGGTGCAATCGCCCTCTATAAGAATTACTTCGACGGCTACCGCAACCAGTATCTCGGTGCGGTGGCAAAGCACTACGGATTCTCGGTCCTGACTCCCATCAGGGACCTGACAAAGGAGCAGTACGACACCCTGATGTTCGGTTCAAACGAACGCATCCGGTTTTCGATGAGCACGAGAAACGGGGATGCACAGTGGGCTCATACCGGTGAATGGGAAGGGCTCGCCCCCCAGTCCGAACGGCTCTACCACCAGACCCAGTCAGAGTACCGGAAGCGGGAACTCGAGAAGTTCATGCGGATCTCTGAATGTCCCCGCTGCCATGGGAAGCGCCTGAAAGACAAGGTTCTCTCGGTACGCATCCAGGACCGCTCCATCATCGACATCACCGATATGCCGGTCAGCAGGTGCCTGGACTTCTTCCGGACCATCGACCTGCCTGAGAAACAGCAGGAGATCGCCAGGCAGATCTTAAAAGAGATCAACGCCCGCCTCGACTTCCTCGAGAAAGTGGGGCTTGGATACCTCACACTCTCAAGGACCTCAGGCACTCTTTCAGGGGGAGAAGCCCAGCGGATCAGGCTCGCCACGCAGATAGGGTCAAACCTGATGGGAGTGCTCTACGTACTCGACGAGCCCTCGATCGGGCTTCACCAGAGGGACAACCAGATGCTGATCGACACCCTGCGGCGCCTCAGGGATCTCGGCAACACCCTGATCGTGGTCGAACATGACGAGGACACCATCCGGTGTGCCGACCATGTCGTGGACATGGGCCCGGGAGCGGGGCTCCACGGGGGTTACGTGATCGCAGAGGGAACTCCCGAACAGGTTACAGAGAATCCCCGCTCCCTCACCGGTCAGTACCTGGCAGGAACGCTGAAGATCGAGACCCCACTAAAGAGGAGGAAGAATGCAGGTTCCCTCACCATATCCGGGTGCGCCGAGAACAACCTCAAGGAGATCGACGTCGAGATTCCGCTTGGAGTCTTTACGGTCGTCACCGGGGTCTCAGGCTCGGGAAAATCCACGCTCATCTATGACACCCTGTACCCTGCGCTCCAGAAGATCCTTCATCAGTCGAGAATCACCGCGGGAAAATACAAAGCACTCAGGTTCAATGGCGATGTGGACAAGGTCATTGTCATCGACCAGAGCCCGATAGGAAAGACCCCACGGAGCAACCCTGCGACCTATACCAAGGTCTTTGATGAGATACGGAGAGTCTTTGCCACCACGAAGGAAGCAAAGGTGAGGGGATACCAGCCGGGACGGTTCTCGTTCAACTTGAAAGGCGGCCGCTGCGAGGCCTGCGAGGGGGACGGGATGATCAAGATCGAGATGAACTTCCTCCCGGATGTGTATATCGAGTGCGAGGAGTGCAAGGGGACCAGGTATTCCCGCGAGACCCTCGAGGTCAAGTACAAGGGGAAGAGCATCGCGGAAGTCCTCGACATGACCGTTGAGGAGAACCTCGAAATCTTCCAGAATATCCCGTCCATCCGGCACAAGCTCGAGACCCTCGCTGCAGTGGGCCTCGAGTACATCAAGCTCGGCCAGAGTTCGACGACGCTCTCAGGCGGTGAAGCCCAGCGAATCAAGCTCACCCGGGAGCTCTCCAAGAAGGGCACGGGCAATACCATATATCTCCTTGATGAGCCCACCACCGGCCTCCACTTCCACGATGTCAAAAAACTGATCGCTGTCCTGAACGAACTGGTCGACAAGGGGAACACGGTTGTCGTGATCGAACATAACCTCGATGTGATCAAGTCCGCTGACCACATCATCGATCTCGGGCCTGAGGGTGGCGACCTCGGCGGCTTTATCGTCGCGGCAGGAACGCCTGAAGAGATCGCAGAAAACCCGGAAAGCCACACAGGGAAATTCCTCCGGAGGATGCTTGCCCAGACATGAAACCTCCGGCCTCTCTCCCAGGAGCTCCAGGCTGTTACCTCTTCAGGGGAGAGGATGGCACCCTTCTCTACGTGGGAAAGGCAAAGGACCTGAAAAAGCGTGTCTCCAGCTATTTCCAGAAGCGTGACCACGACGGCAAGACCCGGATTCTCGTCTCCCTGATTGCTGATATCGATTACATCGTCACGGGAAACGAGGTCGAGGCCCTCATTCTTGAGAACAGCCTCATCAAGACCCACCAGCCCCGGTTCAATATCGATTTGAAGGATGCCAAGCAGTATGCCTACATCCACCTCACCGATGAACAGTTTCCGCGGATCTGCATTGCCCGGAGGATGGCTGAGAAGGGTTCGTATTTCGGCCCATTCACCTCTGCAGCAGAGCGCGACCACGTGCTCTCGGTGGTAAAAAAGACGTTTCGTCTCAGGAGCTGCCGGAAACTGCCCAGGCGCGGGTGCCTCCGGGCATCGCTTGGGACCTGCAGTGCTCCCTGCCAGGGAAAGATAGAGAGGGAAGACTACGACAGCCTGGTGCGGCAGGCATCGTATGTCCTCAAGGGCAATACCCCCGAGATCATCCGGTCGCTGAAAATCGAGATGGATGAGCGATCCAGGGCTCACGACTACGAGCGGGCCCTCCAGCTCCGCGACCAGGTGCAGGCCCTCGAACACCTCTCCGGACGCCAGGACATCGCGAGGAAGAGCGATACTGACGAGGATATTATCAATTTCCTGGTCCATGAGAACCGGGTCTACCTGATGCTCTTCAACATCCACATGGGAACCCTGGTCAACAAGAAAGAGTTCATTTTTGACGAGGGCGAGGATTTTCTGGAGGAATTCCTTGTCCAGTATTACTCAGAGCACAATCCACCGGGAGATCTCATCCTTCCCGTTGAGACTGGTGCTGACATCCAGGAGTTCCTTGCCGTCAGGAGGGGGAAGAAAGTGACCGTCACTGTTCCCCGGATTGGCGCAAAGCGGCGGTTGCTCTCGCTCGTGAAAACGAACATCGAGATTGCGCATTTCGGTGACTTGATAAAGCTCGAGGAACTGATGGAGAAACTCGCTCTGGATGCCCTCCCCCGCGTGATCGAGTGCTTTGACATCTCACACCTCGCGGGGACCGAGGTCGTGGGATCTATGGTCCAGTTCAGAGACGGCCGTCCCGACAAGCGGAACTACCGGAGGTTCCGGATCAAGACCGTAGAGGGTATAGACGATCCTGCTGCCATTGCCGAGGTGGTGAACCGGAGATACCGCCGCCTGATACGCGAAGGGAGTGAATTCCCCGACCTCGTCATGGTGGATGGAGGAAGGACCCAGTTACAGGCAGCAGTCTCGGCACTGAGGGGTCTGAATTGCATCATCCCGGTCATTGCGCTTGCCAAGCGTGAAGAGCAGATCTTCATTGCCGGGTCGGCGCACCCGCTCCCCGTTGCGAAGCAGGAGAAGGCCTCGCTCTACCTCCAGGAGATTCGCGACGAGGCGCACAGATTTGCGATCACCTATCACCGGCTGCTCAGGAAAAAGAAGGCGATGGCATGACTGGGTTCGTGCTGGAAGCGGGGTTTTCTCCACGCGGATCACAACCCGAAGCGATTGACAGGCTCGCATCAGGGGTGGAGGCAGGACACCGGTTCCAGACACTCCTCGGCGTCACCGGATCGGGGAAGACCTTCACAATGGCCAATGTCATTGCCCGGGTCCAGAGACCCACCCTCGTGATCGCGCACAACAAGACGCTTGCCGCCCAGCTCTGGAACGAGTTCCGTGAATTCTTCCCAAAGAACCGTGTCGAGTACTTCGTCTCGTATTACGATTATTACCAGCCCGAGTCTTACATCCCACAGAAAGACCAGTACATCGAGAAAGATGCCCAGATCAATCCCAAGATAGAGATGATGCGGCTCTCCGCAACCGCGTCGCTCCTCTCGCGGAGGGACGTGATCGTCGTCGCGTCGGTCTCCTGCATCTATGGCCTCGGCCGGCCTGAGCACTTCAGGGATATGGGATTCGAAGTCAATGTCGGCGATCGGATACCGCGAAAACAGATCATCGAACGGCTTGTGACCGGGCAGTACGAGAGGAACGACCTCGAACTCCAGCCTGGCCGCTTCAGGGTAAAAGGCGATACGATCGATATCGTCCCCGGGTACTTCCAGGACATCATCCGGATCGAACTCTTCGGTGACGAGGTTGAGCGTATCACAGAGGTCGAAAAGGCATCCGGAAAGGTGAAGGAGCAGCACAGGTACTTCCATGTCTATCCCGCCAGGCACTACGTGATCCCGCAGGAGATCCAGCAGAAGGCGCTCTCCTCCATCCGAGAAGAGCTCCAGCAGCGCCTCCCGGAACTCGGGATGCTCGAATCCCACCGCCTCGAGCAGAGGACGCGCTATGACCTCGAGATGATCGAGGGGACCGGATCCTGCAAGGGCATCGAGAATTACTCCCGGCATTTCGATTTCAGGAAACCCGGCGAGAAGCCCTACTGCCTCCTTGATTATTTCCCCAACGACTACCTCATGTTCATCGACGAGAGCCACCAGACTATCCCCCAGCTGCACGGGATGTTCCATGGAGACCGTTCAAGGAAGAAGGCCCTCGTTGAGTACGGGTTCAGGCTCCCGAGCGCGTTTGACAACCGCCCCCTGATGTTCAAAGAATTCGAGCAGTACATGCGCCAGGCGATCTTTGTCTCTGCCACACCTTCCGAATATGAACTTGCGCACTCGGATCAGGTTGTGGAGCAGATCATCCGCCCCACCGGCCTCGTCGACCCGGTGGTGCTGATCAGGAAGATCGAAGGTCAGACAGAGGATGTGATCCGGGAGATCCGGGAGACGGTAGCAAGGGGAGACCGGGTCCTTCTCACCACCCTCACGAAGAAGCTTGCCGAAGAGTTTACCGAGTACCTGGCCGGGAAGGGGATCCGAACCCGGTACCTCCACTCCGATATCGATACGCTCGAACGCACCGAGATCATCCGCCAGCTCCGCCTCGGGCGGTTCGATGTCCTCGTGGGGATAAACCTGCTCCGGGAGGGCCTTGATATCCCAGAGGTGGGGTTCATCGGGATCCTCGATGCGGACAAGGAGGGCTTCCTCAGGGATGCACGGAGCCTCATCCAGATCATCGGAAGAGCGGCCCGGAACGCCAATTCCAGGGTTGTCCTGTATGCCGACAATCTCACGGGATCCATCAGGGAGGCAATGACCGAGACCGAGAGGAGGAGAACATTACAGCTCGAATACAACGAAACTCACCATATCACGCCACAGACCATCAAAAAACCTGTTCCCGAGAAGGAAGTCGATATCAAGGACACGAGGCACATCCCCAGGTCCGAGATCCCGAACCTCCTGGTGGAACTCGAAGCAAGGATGAACAAGGCTGCCGAACGCCTGGACTTCGAGGAGGCAATCCAGATGCGGGACATGATCGGGGAATTGAAGAAAAAATTAGGGGAATGAGGCTCGTGAAAAGAGAAATTAAACAGCCGTTGTGTTTGATACTCTGTTCAGTCTCCCGGACACTCCAAAATGAGATGAAATATGGTCGGTAACTGCAGGTTGCCTCGTGCCACGGGCGGTAACCCCTCGGTATTTCCGGGGGCGGCGGGATCAACCGCGAATCAGATATGAAACCCAGGAATTCGCACTTTTTTATTTCCGAGGTTTTCGTGATGTAATTTTTTTTTTTTAGTAATTCCTGTCATGACTCGTTCGCGAGATTGGAGGGAATATTGTCACTCTATCCACATACGTCCAATCCGACGGATCATGAAAATCTCTCTGAAAAAATCCTAAAAAAAAAGCAACTGAGGGATATGGGTGCCCATCCCGTCACGGGAAGGGCAGCACATGAATGCAGTTGTCAATCTTCTCTACGTCGATCTGTCCCGACGAATCTGTCACGTCAAGCATGACCGAGTAATTACCCGGGGTCGCTATGGTATAGACTTCCTGATTCTCCCCTGCGGGGATGTACACAAGGACAGATTCGTCCTCGTTGAGTATCCACCACTGCCATGCTATCGGGGTGCCAATGGAGGTATCCGTGAGCGTGACTGTCAGGGGTGCAGACCCGGTCTCAGGTTCGACACTGAAGCCAGCGGCAAACCTCTGCTTGACCTCGATGGTCTGCGAAGCAGTTGATCCATACCTCGAGTCGGAGATCGTCTGTGTCACGGTGTAGTTCCCAGGCTTGGTGTAGGTGTGAATGGGATTCTTCTCGCTGGAGACGTACCCGTCACCGAAGTTCCAGGAAATCCTCTGGTAAAATCCTGACGAGGTGTCTGTGAACGCAACGGTCAGAGGCGCCAGGTTCTCGGGGTTGCTGGTAGTGAAGGTAAAGGATGCCTGCATCCCTTCCTCTGTCATGATGTATCCGGGGGAGGTCTTCGTGTCGGACCCCGCCTCATTGGTTACTGTCAGCTGCACGCTGTAGGTCCCGATTGCACTATACGTATGGACCGGGTTCTGCTCGGTTGAGGTTGTGCCGTCACCAAACGACCATGCCCAGCTGACGGGGTTCCCCTTGGAGGTATCGGTGAACTGGACGGTCATCGGCGCTGTCCCGGAGGTCCGGTTGGCCGTAAAGTCAGCAAGCGGGAGGGACCGTACCGTGATATAATCGGTCTTGGTCATGGAATCGCCGCCTGCCCGGTTACTGACGGTCAGGGTCACCGTGTATACTCCCGGTTTCGTGTAGAGGTGATAGGGGTTTTGTGACCTCGATGTACTGCCGTCGCCGAAGTTCCAGACCCACGATTGCGGATCTCCCTGGGAGTGGTCTTCAAACTGGACCACGAGCGGGGCGTTTCCATACGTCGGGGCGCCGGTGAAATTGGCCACGGGGGTCCTGACTACCACGATAAGGTAATCCTTCCGCAGGAGGTTTCCCTCGGGGGCACCCTTGTTCTTCACCAGCAGGCTGACGTTATAGGTTCCGACCTCGTTGTAGGTATGAACCGGGTTCTGGGCGTCCGTCCCAGGTCCTCCAACAACAATCGTCCCGTCCCCGAAATTCCACCCGTAGAATTCAGGGTTATTCAACGAGGTATCGGTGAACTGGACGGTGAGCGGGACTGTCCCGTATGTGGGAGCAGCGGTGAAGTTCGGGATTGCAGCAGGCGGCAGCACCTCGAATCCCATCGGAAGTGTCCCGTATTTCTGGTCCGGGTTGGCCACGGCCACGTTCCAGTATCCGGTTGTCGCACCGTTCAGGTTAAAGGTACAGTTTAAGGTCTGTGCATCGAGGAAATGGACCCCAGTCGCCTCGATGTACAGGTTGCCCTTGAGGAGCCAGACCGTTGCTCCCTCGCGGAAGTTTGTACCGGTAACGCTGTTGATGACGACAACGCCGTCGTTCGAGGCTTTCACCGGATCGATTGCAGTCACTGTCGGAGCCGGGTACTCAATGGTGAATTTACTGAAAGGCGGACTCGACTGGCCGTCATCATTGGTTACTATTACGTTCCAGTCCCCGACCGGTTGGCCAATCAGATCAAACGAACAGGTTATCTGTGTGGGACTGACGACGTTCACACTGCCGGCTACAGCTGGGATGTCTGATCCCAGTGTGCTGTTCAGCCTTACCGTGGCGTTAGTTCGGAAATTGGTGCCTGATAGATCGGTAATGGAAACGACCTGGTTGTTGTTCCCCTTGCCAGGAGTAATGTTGGTAACTGTCGGGGCCGGGTATTCAACGGTGAATTTACTGAAAGGCGGACTCGACTGGCCGTCATCATTGGATACAATGACATTCCAGTCCCCGGTCTGTTTCCCATTCAGATCGAAGTCCGCACTGATCTGGGTCGGTGTGACCGTGACGTTCGTTCCAGGAATGGTATCCTGCCCGGACATGGTGAGATTCACCGTCGCTCCGGTCTGGAACCCGGTTCCTGAAATGTCGGATATCGTGAAAAGACCGGTATTGGTGCCATATTGGGGTGAGATCCCTGTAATGACCGGCGCTGCCGGGTATCGGACGAAGAAGCCGTCTTCGAGCGTCCCATTCAGATTATCTCCCGTATTTGTCACGACCACATCCCAGGGTCCAATCTGTGCACCATTAAGGTTGAAAACGCATGGAATCGTCTGTGTGGTGACATTGGTGTATGGAGGTACGATTGTACCTTGGATAGTATCAGTGCCCTTGATTAACTTAACAGAAGCATCATCAAGGAAACCAGAGCCATAAATAATGGCACCAGCTGTGATATCTGAGTTCTCACCAATCGAGGGAACGATACTTGTCGGTTCTGGTGGCGGGTTGGTGATAGTGAAAGGCATCACGGCCTGAACGTTCTTCCCATCAGGATTCGTCACTTCCAGCGTCCAGGCACCTGCATCACTTCCGGCCAGGTCAAACCTGCACGAGATGTCGGTCGCATTAATCCCGGATATATCACCCGGGATGGTAGGATGACTAACCCGGGTAAGGTTGACACCCGCTCCACTGATGAAATTGGTCCCATGAATGAGGATAATATCACTCAATCCTGTGTTTTCCCCTGTGCTGGGCGCAAATGAGATGATGGTTGGAGCAGGATTCTCGATGGTGAATTTACTGAAGGGGGCACTCGAAAGACTATCGGGATTAATCACCGTAACAGAATAATCGCCTGTTTCCTTTCCGGCAAGGTTTACGGCGCAGCTCAGTCTCGTACTGCTCTCCCAGGTTACACTGTCTGCATTGAATGTAGTTGCTCCCTTCGTGAATATGACAGTTGGTGTTGCATAGAAACCGGTCCCTGTAATATTCATAGAGGGGACAATCAACCCGTTGTTGACACCCGATGTCGGGTCAATCGATGAAATGGTCGGAACTGGATTGGAGATGGTAAATACGTCGGTCTTTGTCGCGAACTGCCCGTCATCATTGATGACAGTCAGGTCCCATGTATCTGCCGGCATGCCGGAAAGGTCGAACGTGACACCGACGATACTTCCAGAGGAGATCACACCCCCACTACCCGTAACGTCCTGTGCTCCCCGGGAAAGGAGAATCGTTGCATTGGGGTAGAAACCTGACCCGGTGATGTTTGCCGTTACATTCCCTGTATTCACACCTGTTGGGGGATCGATTCCAGTAACGTCAGGTTTTTCAGGATAAAGAACGGTAAATCCTCCGGGGAGCACTCCTGGCTCGGAATCGAGGTTGGTGACCACTACATCCCAATCTCCCACATGAGCCCCATTCAGGTCAAAGAAACAAAGGATCTTGTTGGATTCAACAATTGGCCCGTTAATGGTGGGAATATCCGGTTGTCCTGCCTTCCGCAGGGTGACATTCGCACCCGGCATGAACTCGGAGCCTGCAAGGTTCTTGATAGGACAGATATCGTCATTGATACCCGATGTTGGGTCAATTGATGCCACTATGGGTTTCGGGTTTCGTATTTTGAAGCCATTTTCGAGGATATCAGACTGTCCGTCGTAGTTGGTAACTGTCACATTCCAGTCACCAGGGGTTGCGCCGGTAATGTCCAGATCGCACGTGATCCTGCTCGACGAATAGACTGTCACGTTGGTGGCATCTATGATCGTGCTCCCCAGGGAAAGGGTAACATTCGCAGGACCACGGAAGGAAGATCCGGACAGGTTATGGATGTATACCGGTGCATTATTCTCCCGTTCGTTCGGGTCGATTGCATTGACTACCGGCGGAAGGTTTCTGATGGTGAAGAGTACAGGTGAAATGACCTTTTCACCACTTGTAATGTTGGTCACCGTCACGTTCCATTTGCCGGCTTCCTTGTCGGTGAGATCAAACACACAGGTCAGTTCTACATTTCCTGGGAATACACTCACGAATTGGCCCGGAATTTCGGCAGTCTCGGACTTATTCAAGGCGACGAGGATCTCATCATTGTCGGGAAAGTCCGTACCATTCATGTCAACGAGACCAGAAATTCCTGTGTTATATCCCGAATCTGGTATGATCCAGTTTACACCAAGTGCCGCGCTGACTGGCAGCACGAGGAGCATACACAGGACCATAGGTATCGCTATCTGCAGCCCTTTTTCGCATTTCATACGGGTACCTCAGTTGCATTTTTGTATACATTCCCCAATCAGGAATCGAGACCACAATAAGCCTTCAATCCCTGAACAAATGTATTCAACATATCCTCTTCACGTTAATATAAAAACTTTTCCCTCATTTGAGCCATTTTCAGCCTTATTTTCCGACTCCTGCTCCCAATGAATGTCCATTTTTCAATCGGACCGATGATCTTGGATATTCAATCAGAGACCGTCTATACCATCCCAATGCGATGAACAGAGCCGCCCCAGGTATATCCAAAAAAGTTAAATTTTCAATTATTTTTTAAAAAAAGAGGGAAAAATGACCTGAAAAAAATCAGAAATTTTCTAACAAAAAACGGGGGTTGTTCACGCGGCAGTACGTACTCAGGCTACACTACGTGGAGTATATATATGAAACGCGCGTGTCAAAGCTCCAACGGACAAAAACAACGCGAACGTGACCAGGAAGCGGGAATACTCTTGAAAAATTATACCTTTGGTTTTGTTTTCAGAGCCTGTACAAGGAGCTGGATTCCCCCTTCAATGTCCTTTATATCCACCACTTCCACAGGCGAGTGGATGTAGCGGCTCGGGATGGACAGGGTGGTGCTGGGAATTCCTCCCCTCTCCAGATGGATGGCCGTGGCATCCGTGGTCCCTCCGCTCCCCACCTCCAGCTGCACCGGGATGTCATGTCGTTCGGCAGCGTCACATAACCATCTGACCATTGCACGGCTTGCAATGAGTCCCCTGCCGCTTGAATCAACGATCGTGATCACGGGGCCTTTTCCCATCTCCACAGGGACATCCTTCAGGTCAATGCCGGGGTGATCTCCCGGGATGGTGACATCGGTCGCAATCGCGCAGTCTGGTTCGAGGGAATATGCACTCGTCTTCGCACCTTTCAGTCCAACCTCCTCCTGTACGGTGAAGACTGCATAGATGGTGAATGGGGATCTGACCTCCTGCATCGTTTTTATGAGCATGGCCATACCCACCCGGTTGTCAAAGGCTTTCCCGGTGATCCTGTTGTGTGCGAGCGTTGCCACATCACGATCCATCGTGACTGGAGTTCCGATCACGACTCCCAGCTCCGCCACCTCGTCGCTGCTGGAGGCCCCGACATCGATGAACATGTCATCCGCCTTCACCCCCTTCTTCCGCTCCTCCTCGTCCATCTTATGCACCGGTTTCCCCCCAAGGACGCCATAGACACGTCCCTTCTCTCCGTGGAGGATCACCCGCTGGTTGTAGAGTGTAGGTGCAAACCATCCTCCCATGGTAACGAACCTGATAAAGCCCTTCTCGTCAATGGACTTGACCATGAGCCCTATTTCGTCGGCATGGGCTGCGAGCATCACCTTGAAATTGTTCCCCTTTTTAATCGCGACAAGGTTCCCCATGCGGTCTTCGAGGATCTCGTCCACGTACTTCTTCAGTTCTTTCCGGACAATCCCCGTGACACTGCCCTCGCTTCCCGAGACGCCGTGTGCATTTGACAATCTTACAAGAAGATCCTTTACCATGAACAATCAGCCCTCCGTGGCTTTTCTGATCCTGTCAACCGCATGATGCAAATTATCGCGGGAGGTGGCATAGCTCATCCTTGCGTATTCAGGTGCATTGCACCCAAATGCCTCACCTGGAACAATGACAACACCCCTGGAGAGAATACGGGCGGTGAGCTCCTTTCCGAGCGGGGCGAAAATGTAAAAGGCTCCTTCCGGTTTTGGGAACGAGAAGCCCATCCGGGTCAGCTCGCCATAGAGGTAGTCACGGCGAGCCTCGTACTCGCGTTTCATCTCGGTGACACACTCCTGGGGACCGGTATATGCAGTCAGTGCAGCATACTGGGATATCGAGGTTGCGCAGGCCTGGCAATACTGGTGAACCTTGAGGCACTGCTCTATATACTCCTTTGGCCCGGCAAGATACCCGAGTCTCCATCCCGTCATGGCATAGGTCTTGCTTGCAGCATTGACCGTAATCACGTCATCGCCAAAAAGAGCTGCGCTCCAGTGCGTTGCACCGTAAATGAAGTGCTCGTACACTTCATCGCTGACGATCGTGACCCCCTTGTCGTTCCCGTACTCCACGAGTGCACGGATATTTTCCCTGGTCTCCACCACCCCGGTTGGGTTCCCCGGAGAGTTGAGCACAAACAGGCGGGCCCCGTCCATCCGCTTCTTGGCGGCCTCCACGTCGATGCAGAGATTCGCGTCAAGGGGCACCCCTTCGGGTTTTCCCCCTGCCAGCACGGCGAGAGCCCCGTACGAGACAAATCCCGGATCGGCAAAGAGGACCCGGTCACCCTGCTCAACCAGCCCGTGCATGATCACGTGGAGCGCTTCGCTTGCACCCGCGGTCACCAGGATCTGTTCAGGCAAGTAATCCAGCCTGTTCTCCTTGTGGAATTTGGCAGAAAGCGCTTCCCGGAGTTCCGGGATGCCCATGTTGGACGTGTATCCGGTCTTCCCTTCCCGTATTGCCCTGATCGCCCCTTCCTTGATATGCGCCGGGGTATCGAAATCGGGCTGTCCGAGCCCCATGTTGATCGAGTCCGGTCCTGCCGCATCGAAGAGCTTGCGTATCCCGGAAATCTCGATACCAAGGCACCTTCCTGCACATCGCATCTTCTCCATCTCACTATCCCTCACTCAATGTTCGCGTGCCTGTTTTTCAATTCTTTCTCATCGGTCTGCGTGATCTCCATGAGCCTGGAGATGACGGCATCTGCAAAGATCATCGCTGCGGTCTCAAAGAGGGTTCCCAGGGGAGCAAACGATTTGTGCTCGCCCATCATCTGCCGTATCTCGAACTCGGCACCATCGTCCTTGACCTCGTCACGCTGGTGCTCGATGATCACGATGATATCTGCAATCCTGCCTATCCTTGAATCTCTGTTCGAGGTGATCAGCGCAAGCCTTGCCCCGATCTCCTTCGCGGTCTCAGCAATATCTGCGACGGTCTTGGTCTTTCCTGACCCCGAGAAGACGACCATGAGGTCGTTGCCGGTCATCGCCGGGGTTATCGTCTCGCCGACCACGAACGATGAGAATCCAAGGTGCATCAGCCGCATGGCAAACGCCTTTGCAACGAGCCCCGAGCGGCCGGCCCCCATCACGTAGATCCTCCCTGCTTTGAGGATCTCCTCTACGAATTGTTCGACCTCTTCGTCCGAGAGTGATTCCGCGATACCGAGAATCCTCCGGGCCATGAGGCGCATCATATCCCGGACCCTGCGTGTTGCCATGCTTCTCCCGGTCTATTTTTTTGCATTCTGACGTGATAGATATTCTCCAGAAAATCACCAGAATCTTCGGGCAGAGCATCTATCCTTTTATGCCCGGCAGACTACACATTATGGTCAAAACTGCGACAACTGGCGGAAAGTGCCAAAAGAGGCCATTCCGGGGCCAGTGGCAGTCCCCCGTGATGCTGACCATGGATGTAAGGCCTTATTATCATGATGATGGTTTCACCCTGTATCATGGTGATTGCATACACGTCATGGAGCAGATGCCGAAAGGGGAGGTTGACCTCATATTTGCCGATCCTCCCTACAACCTCTCGAACGGGGGATTCACGTGCCAGTCGGGAAAACGGGCGTCCGTGAATAAGGGCTTGTGGGATGAGAGCCATGGCATCGAGAATGATTTTGTATTCCACACGAACTGGATCAGGGCGTGCAAAAGAGTGCTCTCAGAACAGGGGAGCATCTGGATAAGCGGGACATACCACTCCATCTACGCCTGCGGCTTTGCACTCCAGAAAGAAGGATTCCATGTATTAAACGACATCTGCTGGTTCAAGCCCAATGCCTCCCCGAACCTGAGCACCCGGTATTTCACCGCAAGCCACGAGACCCTGCTCTGGGCAAAAAAAGCGGGGAAAGCGAAGCACATGTTCAACTATCAGGAGATGAAATGCGGTGACTGGAAAGAAGACAGCCTCAAACGCCCGGGAAAACAGATGCGCACGGTATGGAGCATCCCGACACCGAGGAACTCCGAAAAAAGCCAGGGAAGTCACCCCACCCAGAAACCTCTCGCGCTCCTGAAAAGAATTATTCTCTCGTGCAGCAGGGAGGATTCGCTTGTGCTCGATCCCTTCACGGGGAGTTCGACGACCGGCCTTGCCGCATGCATCCTGAAACGACGGTTTCTTGGGATCGATACTGATACAGAATACCTGGATATCTCGGTCAGGCGGTATCGGGAGATGAGGAATCCGGGACGGCGGGAAAAGGAGGAGGACCGATGAAAAACCACCCGATCTGCGACTGCCTCGGGGCTCTTGATGCGCATATTGAACATCATCTCGCCTCGCTGGTGGACCTCTACAAGGACCTCCACGCACATCCCGAGCTGTCGGAAGAAGAGATCCGCACTGCGGATGTGATGGCCCGCGAGATGGAACATGCGGGATGTGACGTGTCGCGGGGAGTAGGCGGATATGGGGTTGTGGGAGTCCTTCGAAACGGAGTGGGGCCAGTCGTGATGATCCGTGCCGACATGGATGCCCTCCCGATTGAAGAGGAGACCGGTCTTTCCTATGCCAGCAGGAAGAAGGTACGTTCCAGGGATGGGCGGGAGGTGGGGGTCATGCACGCGTGTGGACACGACCTGCACTGCACCATCCTTGCCGGGACTGCCCGCTTCCTCTCATCGGTGACCGGCACATGGAGAGGGACGATCCTTTTCATTGCACAGCCATCAGAGGAGAGAGCATCGGGGGCAATCAGGATGATTGAGGAGGGATTGTACACAAGGTTCGGAAGGCCTGACTGCGGCCTTGCCCTCCATGTCTCTCCCGACCTCCCCGTTGGACAGGTAGGGTACCGGGAAGGGGTCTTTTCCGCAGGTGCGGAATCCCTTGACATCACCGTGAGGGGCATCGGCGGGCATGCGGCCCACCCGGACCGCGCCCGCGATCCCATTGTCCTGGCCGCTCTTCTCATCCTCCAGTTCCAGACTATCATAACCCGGGAGGTGCCAGCCGGTGAGTTCGGGCTTATCACGGTGGGGGCAATCCACGGGGGGGTCAAGCATAACGCCATCCCTGATGAGGTCCACCTCCAGGTAAACATCAGGTACTTCGAGCCTTCTGTCAGGGATCTGATACTCGCTTCGATCAGGAGGATATGCGAATACACCGCGAGGAGTCACGGAATTCCGGAAGACCGGCTCCCGGTCATCACGTTCCAGCCGGAGTCGGTCCCGCCACTCGAGAACGATCCTTCATTGACTTCGAAGGTGATCCCGGTCCTCGCTGAGTGCCTCGGGAAAGAGAGGCTTTGCCGGATGGCACCGCTCACCGGGAGCGAGGACTTCGGATTTTTTGGGAGCGTGGACCCCCCGATTCCTCTCTGCTACCTCCGGCTCGGCACCGGCGTTGAGAACGGAATATACCTGCACAGCTCCCGCTTTTGCGTATGCCCGGAAGACGGCATCAGGAACGGTGTCGCTCTGATGTCGCTTGCCGCACTCTCCCTGCTTCAATCCCCGTGAGTTAGCACGGGCAGCCTTCTTCTCGCTGGGGGATATGATCAATGGGTCCATATGGCACAAGGGTGCGCCCATCCAGGACCGAAACCGGACCGTGCCCCCCGCACACGAGGCAGGATTGCCTGCCCCCGAAAAATGGTCCCGATGTATCGTCCACGATCCTTACGATCTCCTTTCTCTCCTCACGCGCCCGGTCGCTGTCAACATTGACGGATGTGACGAGGTTCACTGCAAGGGTATTGTACCCCGACCTTTCCCGGGTGAGGTGATCGAAATTGATCACGGTATCGGCCGGGAAAAAAACTCCCAGATCAGGGGAGAAGAGATAGATCTGACCGTGGAGATGCCCTCCCATCCCTTCAAGGATCTCAAACTGGTGATTGCCTATCGTTATCCTGTCGAGGATAGGAAAACGACCTCTCTTCTCCCCCCCGGCATGAGTGAGAAGCAGGGTGTTTTTTGGGGGGCAGAACTGCGAGAACAGGTTGATGAGCGTGGTGTAGACCTCCTCCAGGATAGAAGACTGGCTCCTGGACCCGTATGCACGGTTGGAGACACGGATGATATCAAGGGTCCCCGGGTGCATGAGTGCAGTCACGGGATAGAGGCCCCCGGCCCCGCAGTGATCTGCGTCGGCATGCGAGATGATGATCCGGGATAACCTCTCCATCGCTCCCGGTACCCGGGTCCTGATCAGCGTGCTGATCTCCCGGTGATAGATGCCGTACCCCGTATCTATCATCACGCATTCTCCGGGAGTGTCAAGGAGGAAGACGCTTCCGCCGCAGGGTGGCTGGATACAGATAAGCGTCATATCCGCCGCGAGGGATATCTGCTGGATATCCGCGTAGAACCCGGAACCGTTCGTATTCCGGAGCGTTTCTCCGGTGCGAAGGATGCTCTCGAATACAAGTCTCGGATCCTGACCGCGGTTCATCAGTTCCTGCACGATATGGTTGATATCCCCGAGGAGCCGGAGCAGGAATATATCTTCTGATTCACCGACAAGGCTCCGGATGGCCTGTGCAAACCTGAGATAGAACACGGTATCATCGAGGGACTTTCCGCTCGTGTCATACTCAAGAACCTCCATACGGTACCTGGACTTGAGCTGATCGAGGAGGCGTGAGACTGCGGTGCTCTCCTCAAGGTTCAGGCTCACCGTCAGGAGATCGGGATTGCTCCCCCGGTCATCGAAGTCTATCAATGCAATGTTGGCCCCGAGGGAAGTCGTGCACCTGAGAAAGTCAAGGAGCGCCCCGGGTTTGTGGGGGATATGGACAGAGAGCCTGAGGAAACTCAATGATTTCAATGCGGTCTGGAGGTATCCCAGTTCCAGGAGACCCTCCCGAATTGCTTCCCTTGCATCAGGTGTTGACGTCACTTCAAAAAAGACCGTGTGGGGATCGATACGCCTGTCAAACTGTATCCTGTTGATATTGCCCTGGTGGCGGGAGATAATCTCCGCAGCCCTGTGAAGGGCTCCCGGTTGATCCGGGACACGGGCCACGAACGCATGCTTCTCCATTGTTTCACCGTATAACAGGATCAGGTGCGAACCGGGCGTCCATATAGATTACGATTTTTGGGAGAAATGGGGGATCCCCCATCAGTCATCCGCGGATGAGTTCCACTGCGTCAGTCGTGTTCCATCTCTTCATGGCCCATCATCAGGGATCCGAAGATCACTTTTTCCAGGACCACTGAGGCGTACTTGATTGCCTGGGCTCGTTCCATGTTCTCATTCCGGTGGATATCAGCATATATCTGCACCCTGAGCAGGGCAAACCGGAGACGGTCAAGGGCCACATCGTCATATGCACTCGCTTTCCTGTAGATGGCCTCGACCCTGGCGGGAAAGAGGGTAATGTCCTCGAGGACGGGCACGATCTCGGAGTATATATCAAGAGGTTCTCCATCGCCCGCAAGTACCTCAAGAAGCGTCATCTATTCTTCAACCACCTTCACCAGTTCTTCCATGACCTTGTCCACGTTCTTCCACGTGGGGCTGTCCCTGCTGCGTATGATGAATGGCTTGCCTTCATCTCCCGCCTTTCTCAGGTCGGGATCAAGGGGGATGCTCCCGAGGAACGCAACCCCGAGGTCTTTTGCGATCTTCTCGCCACCGCCCTTTCCAAAGAGATCGATCTCCTTGTTGCAATGCGGACAGAGAAGTCCGCTCATGTTCTCCACGATCCCGAGAACGGGGATCCCCAGCTTCTCGACGAACTTGGCGGCTTTTAAAGCATCCATGGTTGCAACTTCCTGGGGTGTTGTCACGATCACCGCCCCCCTGACATTGGGTGCAAGCTGGACGATTGAGAGGGCTTCGTCCCCTGTTCCGGGGGGAAGGTCCACGACAAGGTAGTCCAGGTGTCCCCAGTCAACCTCGCTCAGGAACTGGCTTATGGCAGACATCTTCATCGGCCCGCGCCAGATAATAGGGGTGCTGATATCCGGGAGAAGGAACGCCATGGAAACCACGGAAAGGTTACCTGTGACCCTGACCGGCTGGATCATATTGCCGAGTGTGCTCAATTGGTGACCTTCAAGCCCCAGCATCTTCGGAATATTCGGCCCGTGGATATCAAGGTCGAGAACCCCGACATTGAAGCCGTGAGCCGAGAGTGCAAAGGAAAGGTTGACCGCGACGGTGGACTTCCCGACGCCGCCCTTCCCCGAAAGGACCAGGATGACATGGTCAACTTCTATCTCTGCTTTGGGAGGGAGTCCCTTTCCCTGCGCTGATTTCTTATCGCTGTCACACTGCTGCGCACTCGGGCACCCTTCGCAGGTCCCTTCGCATTCTTCCGGCGTGTTCGTGGCTTTTTTCGTCATGGATCTCCTCATAAGCAGTGGTTAATCTGGTGGGTATTGTTGGATGAAGAGGGCATTAAAGGTAGATCATACTGGCAATTGCTGCCGCATGCATTATGTATTTCCCGAATCGAGCGCTTCGTTGCAGAGCCGGTCGACAATACGGATCCAGGGATCCTCCCTCGGCAGGTTCACGAACTGAACCGATTCGAAGAGCCGTTCAAGACCTTTTACCTCGACACACAATTCCCGCAGGTGTGGTTTCCTGACCTCATATTCACCCTTGATCTGCCTGATCACAAGTTCGCTGTCAGAATGCACGACGATCTGGCGACAGGAGAGAGAAGATGCTTTCTTCAGGGCATCGATCACTGCGTGGTATTCTGCTTCGTTGTTGGTTTTTCGCCCAAGTACCCTTGCTTCATCGGCAAGGAGTATTCCCCATGCATCAACGATGATAAAAGCGCAGGCCGCAGGCCCGGGATTTCCCCTGGCTGCGCCGTCAGTATACGCGTAACAGCATGCTCCATCCATACCAGGTCTTGTCCTGTCCGCCCGCTATCTTCAAGCGGGAACACACAAGAGTATTATGTGACGCGAGATGGAAAAACTGATTGTCGGGCTCGACTTCCTGGAATTCCCACCTACACATACATGTGACGGGGATGACGAATCACCACGCATCAGGCTTCGGAATCTCAAGGGGGATTCTGTTGCCATCATGGCGGTGAATCCCTTCATTCCCTCATGCTGTTCCTTCTCCCCATGGCTCGCGTGGAACATTCCCCCGGTTGAGATAATCCCCCGTGGGTTCCCGAAAGAGCCAGCTCTCCAGGCACCCATTCAGGCGTTGCAGGGCATCAATGATTATGGCAGGATGGGATATTCCGGTCCCTGCCCCCCGGTGGGAAGCACACACCGGTACACCTTCAAGGTATGGGGTCTTGATGGAATGCTCGATCTTCCACCGGGAGCGAGGAAGGCGGACCTCGTGGCAGCCATGAGAGGACATGTGATCCAGTACGGGGAGACCTCAGCACTCTGCACAAGGTGACCGGAGAAAGAGAGATTTCCGGGCTAGTTTCATATATATCATAGTCGTCAACATTCCTGTATGGAGACGAGGGATATTGTCATTCTCCTCATTGCCCTTCTTGTCGTGGTAGTGCTGGCGGTAGTGGTCAAGCCAGCCATCACAGGAGAAAACCCTGATCTCAGCCTCCCTTTCCTGCCCGGATCTCCTTCAGGTCATGATTCGAGTCCGTCCATTACCCAGGATTTCACACCTGCTGCAACCCCCAAAAAGACCGATGTGCAGACGCCTGAGCCCATCCACACGTGGAACGGCTCTCCTGTGGAACTCGGGTATGTCAGGGACGCGACACCTGTGCTGCCTCAAATCCCGGGGGATTCCGGGGACAGCCCCCAGGCATACCCCGCGGGTGCACCAGAGACCCCCCCGGTCCCTGGAATCCTCACTGCATCCTTTTCTGCTTCGCCCACTGAAGGATCTCTTCCCCTCCCCGTAACATTTACAGACACCTCCACAGGTGTCCCTGAAAGGTGGAAATGGTCTTTCGGTGACGGGACCACTTCAACGGATGAGAATCCTCTTCACACCTATACCACAGAAGGTCGCTTCTCCGTTAGCCTCACTGTGGAGAACGAATATGGGGCGAATACCAGGATAAACCAGGGGCTCGTCACGGTCACCCCCGCAGGGAAGAAGGATGTTGCACTCCATGCTCCCCGGGGAGCATCAATTGCTCCCGGGGGGTTCGTGGAATTCACCGTGACAAAACCTGCATCAAGGATCAAAATCGCCGGGGTCGTAGAAGAACTGCCGGTGGGCGGACGAATCCGCCTTGTCGTGAATGATCCCGGGAAAGGGAAGATCGCGATGCGCAAGGATTCGATTCAGGATTACTCGTTTGAGGAGGTGATCCTGTATATCGACGGAGAATTGCGGCAACGCGGAGAAGTGAGGGAGATAAACGTCCAGGGTTACGAGGGACTCATCTCAAGTCTGGAACTGCGTATTGCAGGAGGGGAAGGGGAGATCGATCTCCTTGAAAACGGGAGTCCCGTGGCAATCTCATGGAAGAATGCACCACTTTCTCTCATCTCGCTACGCCCGGACTCATCCGGCATCATGATCCTTGATTGTTACTGGCCGGATGTGACCTCATTCCAGGGTGCGGTCACCTCTTACCATGCACAGGAACCGGAGTCTCCCGGGGGTTGATTCCGGGGATTGCAGCAGATACCTCTCTGCAAGAGGGCAGGAATTTTTTATTCCGGATACGGTTTTTTTCATCGTACTGTTCATCAGCGAATGAACAATTTTTGATGCAGGAATTCGGTCTTTTTCCAGACAGCATCCTGCAGATGTGTATCTTCACGGGCCCCGGTACTGCCTGGGGAGTGGTGCCTCGCAGCCTACGTTCTTATACCAGCCGCTCGCACACTTTCATGTATGGAGAAGCGGGACATCATCTTTCTCCTCGTCGCACTCGTCGCACTCGTAGTGGTCGCGGTAGTGGTCAAACCGATCATGACAGGGCAACCCCCCGATCTCAGTCTTCCCGCAATCCCGGGGCTGACACCTGAACCGGAAGACACAGTACTCCCCACCCAGCAGGCTCCCCAGGCGACCGTAATACGAACCACCTCACCAACACCCAAACCGACCACCCCTCCCTGGAGCGGAAAATCAACGGAGATCGGATATGTGTCCCTTGGTTCACCGGAAGAAACCCCGTCATTCACCCGCTTCCCGGACGAGACCCCGGCACCTGAGAAGATGCTTACCTATGCAACGATTAAATCGACAGGGGGCGGTATAACCCAGACCATCTCCATGCCTTTCCCCTACTGGGAACTCGAATATTCTGTGGATCCCTGGGAGACAACGTTCGTTGGGGAGACCGAATCCAGGGAGGCCGGACCGGCGGGTTTCCAATACGGTGAAATTCACCCGAGGTTCTCCATCGAGGTGAGGGATGCAGCTGATAATTCGCTTGTACGCGAGATCGTACCAACCGGTGGCCTTGATAAAGAACTCTGGGAGGAGGAGGAAGAGAACGATCCGCGGCCCTGGAGAGAGAGGTTTTACGAAGGAACTGCCAAGCGATCATATTATTTCGTGATTCATACCCACATGATCAATTCCTACACGATGGAAGTGAAAGTCCCGGAACGGTATGTGGGGAAATATTAACCCGTCCTGCACTTTTCAGGAATACGGATAGGACCCTTTCATTCCCTTTTTTACTCCAGCCTCTAGGATACCCAGATAAGGTATGGAGGCAATTTAGCCACCCAAATATTATCTGATGTTGTGAAGGATCCCAGTCATTGAAGTTGGTTTCCTTATGTTTTTATGAATTCCAGATGAGTATCTGGATCTGATACGCGAATGGAGAGAGAATTTGAACCGCTGCCGTTCTATTTTTGTACAGTCATTTTTATATTCGGGCAACCACTATGGAAGATCCATCGATGACCGCAGGTCGCCACGGATCGAGGGCGGCAGCATCGCAGTATTTTCGAAGGCAGCGGGGTCAATTGCATATTCGAAATGAAATCCAGAACCCGGAAAAGGGATCCACCGATTGTGCATCGAGGGAGAGAAAATTCCTCTTGCAAAGAATATTCCGGAAAAAATATTGGCGGGATACCAGAAGAGAGGATCAGTCCAGATCGAGTTTCCTCTTCCCGAGGGCTTCCATGTACTGGATTTCCTTGCCCATCTCAATCTGGTCCATCTTGTCGGGAGGGACTTCCATCTCGAAATTGTTGTATTCTTTCATATCCATCAGGGTCACGGTTGTCCCGCTCATGGTGATGACCTGTCCGCTCTTCCTCTCGACAACAGGGACATACGTCTTTGCAGAGACCGGCTGGACAATGGAGCGTTTGACACCGTCAAAAAGACCCACGGCATCGATTCGGGCTTTGGCAGCCCCGTGTTTTCCCGGCTTTGAGACGGAGATTCCCAGTATTTTGCATGGCTCGTCATCGATGACCATGTAGCGCCCCTCTTTCAGCTTCCCTACCTCGGTCTGTTCCTTCATATTGCTCACACCCGCGTGAAAACGCAGTAACATGTATCTTTATATGAACAGATAAATACTCCTGTAGAATCGGTCGGATCTGGCACAATGGAGTTTTTACACGCATGTACGATCCTGGCCCGGGATGTTCAGGATGCGATCCGCGACCTTGTCGGTACCGAAAAAGGTGGTCGGATCATCAAGATGGGAGCTGACCGCACTCCCACCAAGGTGATCGACCAGGTCGCCGAGGACTGTATCGTCCGGTTCCTGGAGGAACATCCGCTCTGCAAGACCCTGATATCCGAGGAAGCGGGAAAGGTCGAATTTCCCGGAGAGACCGGGACGATTTTTCTGGACCCCGTTGACGGAACCTACAACGCCGTTGCAGGGATTCCTTTCTACGCCCTGTCGATTGCATATGCCGAGGGTGGAACCGTGCTCCAGGGATTTGTCCGCGACCTGTCCAGTGGTGAGACATTCACTGCAATTCGGGGGAAGGGAGCATGGCTGGACGATCGTCCCATCACCGCATCCAGAATTTCAAACCTCGATGAGAGTGCCATGAGCATCTACGGGAGAAAGTTTGATCCCCGCAGGGTCATGCACCTTGGCCAGAAGATCCGTCGCTGGCGTCTCCTGGGTGCATCCGCACTCGAACTCTCGTATATCGGCTGCGGGAGGATAGATGGCTTTATCGATATCCGTGGCACATTGAGGGTCACGGATGCTGCTGCAGGGATGCTGATCTGCACCGAGGCAGGCGGAAAGGTCAGCGATCTTGACGGAATGCCTATTCATTTCCCCAACGAAGTAACCATCGGGAGGTGCATGGTTGCCACAAATGGCATTCTGCACCATAAGGTGATCGAGTATCTGAGATAGGAGGAGAAGGATGAAGATCGTGCTGGTCTCGCGGATCGATGATCAACAAGCCCTTGCGTTCACACAAGACCTCGCGGTTTCCCTCTCCAGGGATGAACACCATGTCTCGTTCGAGCCCGCAACTGCCAGGGCTCTCGAGGTGACTCCCGCATGGACATGGGATACTCTTTCAGATCTCATAGTCGTGGTGGGGGGAGACGGGACGATACTCCATACCGTTCAGCACATGGAGAAACAGATACCCATCCTTGGGATCAACTGGGGCGAGGTGGGATTTCTGGCCGATCTTGAACCCGCGGAGGCCGGGGAGTTTATCAAGACCCTTCGGCCGGGATTTGCCATCGAACCCAGGATGAGGATTACCCTCTCGAAGGGCGGGGAGATCCTCGGACATGCCCTGAACGAGGCCCTGATTGTCACCAGCCGCCCGGCGAAGATGCTGCGATTCGTGGTCGTGGTGGACGGAATTCCCGCCGAACGGTTCCGGGCAGACGGGCTGCTCCTGAGCACCCCGACTGGCTCTACTGCCTATGCGATGAGTGCAGGAGGCCCAATCGTGGATCCCCGGATTGAAGGATTCCTCCTTGTGCCGCTTGCACCCTACATGCTCTCCTCCCGCCCACACCTTATTTCCAACGAACGGAGTGTCGAGGTCCGGCTTGAGAGTGCAAAACCTGCGACGCTCGTGATCGACGGGCAGCAATCCATTGAACTCGGACAGGAGGCAAGTATCAGCATCTCCAGGGCAGCAAGGCCGGCACTCTTCGTGGATGCGCACAAGAACTTCTTCCGAAAGGTCAATCACAAATTACGGCGGCTCTGACCTCTTTTTACTCATAAGAGCAGTTTTATCTCTGATGAGCCCGAGCATGTCTATGGATGTGATGCATGCATGGATCAGACCATCATGAAGCGTATTGATTACAAGGAGGCATCTGCGTCTCTCAAAAAGGCGCTGGGTCTTCCGTTTTCACCCGTGGCAGTCAGGCTGGCGACAGGGAAAGAGGACATACCCGATGGCATGGAGCAACTGAGCGGAACACACCGGCACTGCCAGATGGTGAACATGGCCCGGAGGGAGGGGAAGGTCTTCTTCGCACTCGTGGAGAACCACGAATGCATGGGTGGTGCCTGGGCCTTGGGCTTAAGGCCGATCACGGAAACCCTGAAAAACGGGCAATTCTACTACAAGCTCGGGAAGTTCGAGAGCACTGCTTCGTGCAAGAGGACCATCGACAGGATACCCCACGTGGAGTCGGGTGCAACCGTTGCAACCCTGTATGCACCGCTCGAAAAGACCACGTTCTGCCCCCACATCATCCTCATCATCGCCCCGGCCAGGGTGATGCTGAAGCTGGCCCAGGCTACGCTCTTCAAGATGGGCGGCAGGGTGAAATCGGAATTTTCCGGGATACAATCGGTATGTGCAGATGCCTGTGCCCAGACCTACCTCACAGGAATTGCCAACTATTCCCTTGGATGTGACGGATCCCGCAAGTTTTCAGGGATAGAGGATGGGGAGATGGTGATGGGATTCCCGGTGGAGATGCTCCCGGAGATGGTAGATGCGGTCCAGATCGTGACCGCGGCCCCGGGATCCAAAAAATAACGTAATTTTTCCTGCAGCCGGGAATGCGCAAGGGCCCGGCTATTCCTTCCTGGTGGCTGCCACGACCGTGATATTGTCCCTGCTCCGTGACCGTGCATATTCGACCAGGCTTTCACAAAGGCCTGATATGTGGAGCCGCCCTGCGTATTCTCCAAGTTCACTGTCGCTCGTGCCGTCAAGGAGGCCGTCAGAGCAGAGGAGAAGCGTGCCATCAAGAAGCCGGAACGGGTAGAAGTCAGGGATATCCCCGTGCCTGCCAATGATCCTCGTGACGATATGCCTCATGGGGTGGGATGCGGCCTCATCCGGCGAGAGAAGCCCCGCATCCACCATCTCCCGGACCCTTGAGTGATCACGCGTGACCATCCCTCCCACTCCCTGGAAGAGGTAGCCCCGGCTGTCACCCACATTCGCGACAATGCCCTCTCCTTCCTGGTTCATGAGGGCTGCAACAAGCGTCGTACCCATACCAAGACACCTCGGATTCCTGGATGCATGGTTGATAACCTCCCAGTTCGCACTGGAAAATCCGGCAGCGAGGAGATGCTGGAGAGACGAAGGCTCGAGAACAGGGAGTGTTTCTATCCCTGATGAGATGGACTGGTGCAGGGATCGTATTGCAAGGGCACTTGCAACCTCGCCCGCAGGGTGCCCCCCGAGGCCGTCAGCGACCGCAAGGAGGAAGAGGGACTCCTCTCCCGATGAGAAGGAAAATACACCGCAGGCATCCTCGTTCCTGTCACGGATTCCCCGTTCGGTGCGGGAGCATGTCAGAATTGTCCCCCCGGAATCCTTCCCTGTATTCGGCATCGTTCGCTGTATCCTTGTTTTTTTTCCAACTATTTAGGAATGTATCACGTCCGGGGGACACGGTGCTTTTCACGACCGTGAATCCCGGTTTTCTCAAGCACGAGGATGTGCCTCGTGAGACTCTTATGCACCCTCTGCGAGTAGCATCCTGCAACCTCCAGGAAATTGGAAGCCAGATCCCTGATGTCCCTGTGCGTGACCAGGACTGCCCTCCGGCGGGGTTTGAGCACTCTTGTGATCTCCTCCAGTGCATTCCGGTACAGCGAGTCGAGGCTCTCTGCCCGGATCGAGGAAGACTGGCCGTAGGGGAGGTCGGTGACCACCGTATCAAAGGATGCTGAAGGAAAGGGGAGGTTCCTGACATCAGCCAGCAGGATATCCCCTTTTTCCAGGTTCAGCCTGCTTCCCCTGACCATGAAGGGATCGATGTCAGACCCGACCGCACGTATCCCCAACATCTGTGCCTCCATGATCATTCCCCCGGTACCGCAGAACGGATCGAGGAGGGTCTCCCCCTCTCTCGTGCACGAGATATTCAGAAGTGCCCGGACCATCCTGGGCATCATGACCCCCGGGTGGAAAAAGGGCCGATCACCAGGACGGCGATCTGCAAACCGGCGTGGATCGCTCCTCCAGATCACCCTCCCGAAATAGCACCGTGATCCCGAAATCACCGCTCGGAACTCCTCTTCCGGGTTCTGGAGGTTCACTTTTCCGGAAATTCCTGCTCCTATCAGCCTTTCCAGATCCGGCTCCGGATCGTCCATCGTGCTGCCGAAGATCTTCTTCACCCTCCCGGCAAAGGGCCGCGGAGAGGAGAGCGAGAGATCCCTGATCATCGTTTCAAACGCATCCCTGTCTGCATCGCATGATCCCAGGTACTCCATGGCAGAATGGGCAAGAGCAAGCCTCTGAACCTCACGAGGCCGCGTGCACTCCACAATCGCGACCTGGACATTCTTCTCAAGCACCGGCCCGATCAGATCGAGCTCTGCGAAGGGGAGTTCCGGGTGATCGCCGGCAAGTTCCAGAATAAGCTGCACGAGCACTAAGTTGGCTGGCAATCCCAATAAATCAGAATCTGCACAGGCACTGGTTGAACGGTTTTTTGGGGGGGACACCCTTTACAAAGGGTGGTGGGATCCTCGTGGGGATGCAGGGAACAACAAGAAAAAATCCTATTTCTTACCCATGAAACCCGAGAAGAAGCCGCCCTTCTTTGAGTCGGACATCTGATGACCTTCCAGTTCCAGGATCTTCTCGTAGAGGCCTTTTATCTCAGGATTCAGCTGTTTCGGGATCGCAACCCTGACACGAACCAGGAGATCGCCCGGCTTCCCGCGGCGCCTGACACCTTCCCCGGGAATCTTCAACGCGGTATTATGCTGGATTCCCGCAGGAATGGTCAGTTCCACGGTTTTTTTCTCGATGGTCTCCACGTTCACGAGTGATCCCACAACCGCCTGTGCGGGTGTGATCTCCACATCGGTCTCAAGGTTGTCCCCCAACCTCCTGAACCTGGCATGAGGGCGAACATACAGCTCAATGAAGAGATCGCCGTTCGGTGCCCCATAGTCCCCCGCTTCGCCATACCCTTCCATGCGGAGCCGCATTCCGCTGTCAATTCCGGCAGGGATGTGAACAGTGACCTTGCGATGGACCTGGGTGTGCCCGGAACCCCTGCATTCTGTGCATCTCTTTTCAGGGATGCGTCCGCGTCCATGGCACTCAGTACAGGTGCTCATGCGCACAAACTGGCCAAAGACGGTCTGGCTCATCTGCCGCATCTGCCCGGATCCCTGGCACCTGGGACAGCTCACAAGTTTCTTGTTCTCGCTTCCTGTTCCATTGCAGTGGCTGCACGCCTCGGTATGGTTCACCTCAATCTCGCGATCAGCCCCGAATACCGCCTCTTCGAGGGTGATCTGCATCTTCATCAGGAGATCGGAACCTTCCTGGGGACCGCTCTGCCTGGACCCCGAGAATCCTCCGCCGAAAAAATCGAAGATATCCCCGAACCCGCTGAAATCGGCGCTGAAGCCTCCTCCATGGAAACCCCCTGCCCCGCTATAGGATCCCTTCGAGGCGCTGGTAAAGGTATCGTGACCCATGTGGTCGTACTGGGCACGCTTCTGCGAGTCAGAGAGTACGCTGTACGCCTCGTTGATCTTCTTGAATTTCTCCTCCGCGCCAGGATCCTTGCAGACATCAGGGTGATACTTCCGGGCCAGGTTGCGGTAAGCTTTCTTTATCTCCTTCTCGTCCGCATTCCCGGGAATACCCAGGATATCGTAGTAATCACCCGCGGCCATCGGGCTCACTCGTCTTTTACCTTGTAATCGGCATCGACGACGTTCTCATCTCTTCCTTCAGATGAACCGCCTGATCCTGCACCTGCCTGACCTTCCTGTGCCTCCTTTGCCTGTCTCTCTGCCTGGACTTTCTGGTAGATCTTGGTCGTGATTGAGTAGACTGCTTCGGTGAGGCTCTCCATCTTTGCGTTGATCTCCTCGCTGTTGTCTGCCTCCAGCGCTTTCCGGAGATCGGTTATTCCTGTCTCCACCTTCTCCTTGTCTGCGGGCTCGACATGTGCGGCCTGCTCCTTTAACATCTTCTCAGCAGAGAAGATTGCGATATCGGCATTGTTCCGAAGTTCGATCTCTTCCTTCTTCTTGGCGTCTTCTGCCTCGAACTTCTTGGCGTCCTCGGTCATCCTCTTGATATCGTCCTCGGTGAGTTTCCGGTCGCCCTTGATGGTGATCGCCTGCTCGTTCCCTGATCCGAGGTCTTTTGCCGAGACGTGGATGATACCGTTGGCATCAATATCGAAGGTCACCTCGATCTGCGGAATGCCGCGGGGCGCCGGGGGTATCCCGGTCAGCTGGAACCTGCCGAGGGTGAAGTTGTCCTTCGCAAGGGCACGTTCCCCCTGGACAACGTGGATCTCCACGCTTGTCTGGCCATCCGCCGCGGTGGAAAATATCTGGCTTTTCCTGGTGGGAATCGTAGTATTCCTCTCGATGAGTTTCGTCGCAATACCCCCAAGCGTCTCGATCCCGAGGGTCAAGGGGGTGACATCCAGGAGGACAATGTCCTTCGTCTCCCCTGACAGGACGGCCCCCTGGATGGCAGCACCGAGGCCTACACACTCATCGGGGTTGATGCCCTTATCCGGTTCTTTCCCGAGGATCTTTTTCACAGTCTCCTGGACAAGCGGTACCCTGGTCGATCCGCCTACAAGGAGAACATGGTCGATCTGTTCGGGTGAGAGCTTTGCATCGCTTAACGCCTGCCTGACCGGCATCACCGTTGATTCAACGAGGTCGCCGATCAACTGCTCGAGCTTCGCCCTGGTGAGATCGATATCGAGGAACAGGGGGCCGCTCGGGCCCGTGGTGATATACGGCAGGTTGATGTTTGTCTTCATCTTCTGGGAGAGCTCGATCTTGGCGTTCTCCGCAGCGTCCCGCAGACGCTGGGATGCAATGGGATCGGATCGGAGGTTGATACCCTCCTTCTTCTTGAACTCCTCAACGAGGTAGTCCACGACCCTGCTGTCAAAGTCATCCCCGCCAAGATGATTGTTCCCCGCGGTAGATTTTACCTCAAACACCCCGTCCCCGAGGGTTAAGATCGAGACATCAAATGTACCGCCGCCGAGGTCGTAGACGAGCACCGTCGCATCCTGTTCCTTGTCAATGCCATACGCGAGCGCACTGGCCGTCGGTTCATTGATGATTCTCATGACCTCGAGCCCCGCGATCCTGCCTGCATCCTTGGTGGCCTGGCGCTGGGCATCGTTGAAGTATGCCGGGACCGTGATCACGGCTTTTGTGATCTTCTCCCCGATATAGGCCTCCGCATCGGTCTTCATCTTCTGGAGAATCATCGCTGATATCTCCTGGGGAGTGTAGTGCTTGTCGTCGATCTTTATCTTCTCGGTGGTGCCCATCTTCCGCTTGATAGACTGTATGGTGCGGGTGGGGTTCGTGACCGCCTGCCGTTTCGCAAGGCTCCCCACAAGGCGCTCGCCGTCTTTTGTAAATGCAACCACAGACGGGGTAGTTCTCTGTCCTTCCGCGTTGGGGATCACGATCGGTTTTCCGGCCTCCATGATGGCCATGCATGAAAATGTGGTCCCCAGATCAATGCCAAGTATCTTCTCTTTTGCCATGTTCACTCAGTCTCCTTTCCTTTCGAAACAGCCACTTTTGCATACCGTATGACCTTGTCGTGCATGCAATACCCACAGCAGAGCTCATCGATAATTGTTCCCTCGTCTTCCTTCGAGTCCACATAGGCCACGGCTTCGTGCTCATTAGGATCGAATTTCTTTCCCATGACCTCAATTGGACGGATCCCATGACGCTCAAGGAATGCCTGGAAGAGCTTGCGGATCTGCTCAAGTCCTTCGCGGGCGGATCCGGGATCGGCAGAAAGTGCCCGATCGAAATTGTCCACCACCTCGAGGAGTTCCACAGCAAATTCCTCCAGTGAAGATGTTACCCTGCTCTCGAGATCTCTCTCAGATCTCTTGCGGTAATTTTCGAAATCTGCTGCGAGCCGCATGAAGCGATCGTTCAGCTCATCATACTTCTTCTGCAATTCCTCAAGACCGGGAGAAGGCTCGACAGAATTTACGCAAGATTCTTGCTCTTTTTCATCATCTGAGTAAAAATCTTCCTTCTCTCTGGGTTCAGCCATAGCGCTTTCATTTATCTATTGCATTGTGGTTCTATATAAATATTATTATTAAGGGAGACCTGGAATGGAGGAGTATGACAAAATCAGACAAGGAAAAAGGTTTGATTGGAACGATCGGAAATGGACCAATTCTCACTCATCATTCCCGCGCATTTTGGGTGGCAGGGTCTTCCAGCGCCATGCACCGGTCTCAAGAGATCGCGAGGCTCCTCCCCTCTTCCCGAACCATTCCTTCAAAAACGCCATCCATTCCCGGTAGAGATCCGGATGTGCGGACCGGACATACTCAAATTCGCTCTCGAGCATCGCGGGGCACATCCAGCACCCCACCCTTTCGAGGCCTTTTTCATACAGGGGATTACAGGGGATTTGACGCCACCATATGTAGAGGAAGACCTCGAGCGCCCGCCAGTTCCTGATGGGAGAAATATTTGTCTGGGCAGGATGATACGGATTCTTCACTGCGGGCGGGAGACCTGCACGGGCGAACGATTCGTACCAGCGGTTCCCCTGGATGGTGATGCATTCTCCTTTTCCAGCGAGCCATTTTTTTACCGGGGCCAGTTTCAGGTGTTCACAGCACCAGCGATCATCCTTCCTTGGCGGCCCGTGCCTATTCACCTCCCGCCAGAAGTCCTTCCCATGAAGGATTGTCTTTATCGAAAGAGATCGGACAAATTCAAGGGTCTCGGGAAATTCCATGCCCGTGTCCACGAAGTAGGTATCTTCGAATCCGGCTCTCCGGGCAAGTTCTTTGACTGCAGTACTGTCCTTCCCGCCTGAGAACGAGATGTTCACGCATTGAGCATGGTCCGCCTGCTGCCTGATGAACCGGATGGCATTGCGCTCCAGGTTCTTCAGGTGATACCGGTTCCGGGATATCACCTCTTCCCACCCGGGATCGGAGACGTTCGCAGGAGAGACCTTGCCCACCTCTTTCACCTTCACAATTCCCTTTGTGGATACGCCTACCCCGGCATACCCATCCCAGGTAACGACCACCCCCCCGTCAGTGATGTTACCGGATGCAGGATACTTTTTCCCACCTATTCTCTTCCCATTCCTGACATCCTCCCCGGCTCCCTTGAGCTGATCCAGCCGGAGCATATTCTTTGTTATCAAGGGCAGCATCGAAGGGAGGGCATCGAACACGAGCTCGAATTCGTAGCGGCGGTGCCCGGGATCGAAGGAGAGCCACCCGAATCGTCCGCCGTTAGCAATCACCAGGTCTTTCCTGTCGATCCCTCCGGTTTTATTGAGGAGAATAACTGATGGCAGCGAATCAGTCCCATACCGTTCGCGAACCAGGCGTGCGAGGATCTGACGATCGTGTTCCAGGGCAGGCCTGATATCGTACGGCTGGAGGAGCGGGATCGGGTGGCCTTCCGCCCCGCATCCGCAGGTCTTTCCAATGAGGGGGACATTGCACTCCCCGCACCAATAGAGGATCTTTTTCACCGGGGGCTCTCTCATCCTGATAACTATATCCGGCCCTTGCGGGATAATGATTGACCAGGTTGCAGGACCGGGAATCCTGGTGAATCGACCCCTGTGGAAGGTTGGGGCATCACGCTCTTAACCCTTGATCTCACATACGTGAGTATGAAGTGGGCATTGCTCTCGGTGTGGAACAAGGAGGGTATCGTGGATCTTGCAGGAGACCTGCACCGTCACGGGGTGCGCCTGCTCAGTTCGGGGGGGACAGGAGCAGCGCTGAACGCGGCGTCCATTCCGTTCACGGAAGTCTCTGCATACACGGGTTCGGCCGAGATGATGGATGGGCGAGTCAAGACCCTGCATCCGCGCATCCATGGCGGACTCCTCGGCAGGAGAGGGATCGATGACCGCGTGATGGAGAAGGAAGGGATCCTTCCCATCGATCTCCTGGTCGCAAACCTTTACCCCTTTGAAGAGATGGCAGGAAAAGACCTGCCCCTTGACTCCCTTATAGAATACATCGATGTCGGCGGTCCGGCGATGATACGGGCAGCGGCAAAGAATCACCGCGATGTCGCAGTCATCACCTCGCCTGCAGAGTATCCCCTTGTCAGGGAAGCCCTGAAAAAGGGAGGATTTTCGGAGGCCGAACGTCTGATGCTGGCAAAACGCGCATTTGCCCTGACTGCGTCCTACGATGCGGCTATCAGCAACTATCTCCACGGTCTTGATGCAGGGTTTCCCGAGATACTCACCATCCAGTACCGGAACGGGAGAACGCTCCGCTACGGTGAAAACCCCCACCAGTGCGGTGCAGTCTACGGTACGGCAGGAATCGCGTGCCAGGAGCCGTTCCAGGGAAAGCAGATGTCCTACAACAATTACCTGGATCTCTCGGCCGGAGCAGGACTCATACGGGAATTTTCCGAACCTGCAGCAGTCATTGTCAAGCACAACAATCCGTGCGGGGTGGCTCTCGGAGCGTCAGTGGTCGATGCATACCTACAGGCACGTGATGTTGATCCCGTCTCTGCATACGGGTCGGTCGTCACTATCAATCGCGAAGTGGACATGCGCCTTGCACAGGAGATCTGCAACACATTCGTGGAGGTGCTTGCTGCCCCCTCTTTCTCATCCGGAGCAGTGGATATCATGAAGAAGAAGGAGAACATGCGGGTCCTGACCCTTCCCCCCACCGCAGGGGGCATGGCGTTCCGTTCGATCGATGGCGGAATGCTCGTACAGGATACTCCCCCTTACAGGGAGAACTGGACGGTCGTGACCGACCGTGATGCGACCCCGAAGGAGCTTCGCGGGCTCCGCCTGGCCTGCAAGGTCTGCGCCCATACGAGGAGCAATGCCATCGTCTTTGCCGATGATACAAAGACGCTTGGGATTGGTGCAGGCCAGATGAGCCGTGTAGATGCAGCAAAGATCGCGATTGAGAAGTCGAGGTTCCCCCTGGCAGGATCCGCAGTTGCCTCTGATGCCTTCCTCCCGTTCCCCGACACCCTCGAAGTCGCCGCTGCAGCAGGTGCAACCGCACTGGTTCAGCCAGGCGGTTCAATCCGTGACCGCGAGGTCATCGATGCCGCAAACCGGCTGAATGTCGCAATGGTATTCACCGGAATCCGCCATTTCAGGCATTAAAAATTCAATTCTTTTTTTTTAGATACATTTAAATGGCATTTGATGGCACCTTTCCTGCATAGAGTGGTGATTCCAAATGGATTATGGCAACATGCTTGGAGATGCATTTGGGTATGCAAAGGACGGCCTTGTCGGCCACTGGAAACGCTGGATCCTCCTGATCATTGCAACCATCATATTCCCGCTGATGATGGGATACACGATGGAGATCTGGAGAGGTAAAAAGCCCGCTCCTGAACCGGAACAGTGGGGAAAAATGTTCATAGACGGCCTCAAACTTCTCGTTGCCGGGATAATTTATGCGATTCCGGTCATCATCATCATCCTGATATTCGGGGGGTTCGCATTCTTCTCTGCGGTCCAGGACGCCGTTCTCAGCGGAGACCCCAACTACTTCACGACCAACATCGATGCTCTGATGCCGCTCGTTCTGGCCTTCATGGTTGGCCTTCTGATCGCCTTCATTGTCGCAATCATCATCTCGCTCTTCTCGACTATCGGATTTGTCCGGATGGCAAGGACAGGGAGTTTTGGTGAGGCGTTCAATTTCGGTGCAATCCTGGACACGATCAGGAAAATCGGGTGGGGAAGTTATATCCTGGCGCTCATCATCCTTTTCATCGTCGCAGGAATCGTCGGGTTTGTCCTGAACCTCCTGACCGAGATTCCCTATGTAGGCTGGGTACTCTGGATCATCCTTATCCCCATCCTGATCATCTTCGAGGCCAGGTACATCTGCAGGATATACGAATCCTCAGGAGAGACGTGACATAAGGGTCTCACCTGCCCAAACTCATTTTTTCAACAAAAAAGATACACAATGTTCATGAATACGTACGCGTGCACCCGGAAGAAAATCCAATAGTTATTTTGTTCCTCGCCATCATCTGGCGTTTTCCTGATCCTATTTATTATCTCACCAATGTGAATAGAGATTACGTGATGCGTATGGATTATGGAAAAATGATTAGCGATTCATTTGAGTATGCCAAGGATGGGAGTATGCCAAGGATGGATTGACAAAAAATCTGAAGACCTGGATCATGCTGATAGTGCTGATCCTGCTTTCAGCGATTCCATTCATACTTTTGGGAATATTCATGTTGTTTTCAGGGATGGCTCACCCTGAAGCAGACATCCCCCCGTCGCTCATTGGAACATTGATAATCGGGTTTGTCATTGCATTTTTGCTGGCCATCATCCTGGGGGCTTTCTCCATGGGATACCTGCTCAAGATCCTCAGGGGCCAAGTCCCGCTTCCGGAAGTCACCGGTTTTGGCAGGATGTTTGTTGATGGAATCAAGCTTCTCGTGATAGAAGTTATCTATCTCATCCCCGTGATGATCATCCTCGCCATCACTGCAGGCGCTGCACTACTCAGCGCGTTACCAATCCTCATGTCAATGCCCACGGAACCTGACTTTGAAGCACTGATGCCAGTTCTTATGCCCATACTCGGAGGTGTGATTGCAGGTGTCCTGATTGCAGTCATTGTTGCAATACTCCTCTGGCTTCTCTTAGTCGTCGGGGTTGTCCGGTTTGCCCGGACGGGAAAAATCGGAGAAGCCTTCAATTTCAGTGCAATTCTGGCCACCATCGGGAAGATTGGATGGGGATCCTACATCCTGGCGCTGATCATTGTCGTGGTGATTGTTGCTGTCGTCCAGGTAATATTAGGAATTATTGCTTACATTTTAAGCTTTATTCCCTACATCGATTTTATTATCATGATTCTCATTTCACCCTTTATCATGGTGTTTATGCACAGGTACATCTGTCTGCTGTACAATTCAGCGGGAGAGACGGTATCTTCACAAGCAACTAATTCACCCTAATCTTTTTTTGTGAGAACGGCATCTTCTGTACAGTCCCGAAAGTATTTCCTATAACCGACGTTGAGCCGAAGACAAGATCAACGATGAAGTTGACCAAGAAGAAGATACGATGGATAATCCGTCAGAAGGAAAAGAAAGAATCCTCCGGGGTA
>Ga0302253_1000401_pt1 | contig 36982 bp, 36 predicted proteins | sample AAG_RA_Trp_MG_FD_193537 | JGI IMG/M metagenome (GOLD analysis project Ga0302253, IMG submission 193537) | Enriched activated sludge microbial communities from anaerobic digester in WTTP, New Holstein, Wisconsin, United States - AAG_RA_Trp | ecosystem: Engineered > Bioreactor > Anaerobic >...
CCGGGAAGCAAGGGCTGCCTCCCACCGGACCTGGCGGTCGGGATCGGCAAGCATGCGGATGACAGCGGGACCGGAACTCCGGTCTCCGATATCGCCGAGGATCTGCACGGCGCGGAGCCGGACACTGCTGTCGGTGTCCCGAAGGAGGGTTCCGAGGGGATCGAGAGCAGCCGTCCCGGATCCCTTCAGCCGGTCCCAGTCCTGCATGGCGGCATGGTACCACGCCCAGCCGGTTTCATCGGCAGGCTGGTATCCGATCCGGGCAAGCGATATCGCCGACCCGTACCGGACATATTTATCCGTGTCCTCCAGTCCGTGGATCAGGGGAGGGATGGCATCATTGCTGTTCATGCTGCCCAGTGCAATGGCTGCCTGCCAGCGGACCTCGCTGACCGGATCGAGCATCATACCGGCCAGGGCGGGGACCGCGACGGGATCCCCTATCTGGGCGAGCGCCCCGATGGCACCGAGCCGGAGGCTCCGGTTCTTTCTGTTCAGTGTCGCGATGAGCAGCGCGACCGCCTCATGCCCCATCTCACCCAGGGCGTGCACTGCGTCGGACTGGATATCCGGATCGCGGTACGACAGTGCCCGGATAAGTCCCTGGATATCCCGGTTCCTCCGGAGAGTTCCGATGTCGGGTTTTTTTCTCGGGATCAGGTCAAGCAGCATCGGCACCATCACCTACAGGTCGGACATCCGTTCCGCCAGATAGTATGTGTGGATTCCGGCAATCGCGGTCAGCGGATACGCGATCAGGTAGGGGAGCCACGGCCCCATTGCGAGCTGGGCAAGGACGAGGATACACATGTAGGCCATGAAGACCGGGAATCCCCACCACCTGCCGATGTAATTGTACCCGATACCCAGAAAGAGGAAGTTGAGGATCGCTGCTGCGGCAGGATCCGGCCCGGTCCGTTCCCGTCCTGCCACCATCAGGGGGATATCGTGGGAGGCAACCCCGCAGTCCAGCGCCGCAAGAACAGCCCTCCAGCGGACGCGGGGATCCCGGTCTCTCAGCGCACCCTGGCAGGCGGCCTGTGCCTGGTGATCGGCATTCCTGCCTATGAGCGAGACGATGGTGGCACGGGTTTTTGGATCATCGTCCCGCAACAGGTCCCAGAGGGGAGGCAGGGCGGCGTTTCCCAGTTTTTTCACCCCGTCCCAGTCCTGCCGGGCAATCAGCAGGTACGCAGTATCGGCCTCGTTCTCCGGTTTCCAGCCAAGCCTGCAGAGGGCCATTGCAGCCCCGTACCGCAGGTAGCGGTTGCGGTCCCGCAGGAAGGGGAGAAGCGCAGGTATCGTTTCGGGAGAGCCGATCTCGCCGAGCGTAATGGTGGCAGCCCACCGTACCTCAAGCAGGGCATCGTGATGCAGGAGCGCAGTAACACGGTCTGCTGCCCGGGGATCGCGGATGGTGCCCAGCGCTTCAAGGGCTCCGAGCCTGACCGGGACGGACGGGGAACCCAGTGCCTGGATCAACCAGGGAACCGCTTCCCTGCCACACCTGCCCAGTGTTTCGGCAGCCTGCCATTGTCTCTCCGGATCAGGATCCCCGAGGTTACGGATAAGGATTTCACCATCCTTTTTTGAAACCCTCATCCCGCTCTCCGCAGCTGGTGATCCGGGATCATCCGGGGGGATCGTGGCAGAAAAAATACAGATGCTCCTGAATTCAGTATGCCGCGATAATAAATATCAACTTTATGGAAAAAGGGGGAAACGGAACGGGATCAGGAAAAAAGAGGGATGGATGATCAGCTGATAGTGAATGCACTGTACCAGATCCCGTAGGATCCGTCGGTATTCACAATCTTTAGGTCCCAGACCCCGTAGGATCCGGCAGGCGGATTCAGGAAGCATTCCAGCCGGGTGTCGCTGCTGACAAGGACGTTCGTTGCCTCGATATCCGGTTTATCGGTCCTCTTGAGAATGACCTTGGCATTGTTCCTGAAACCCGTACCGGTGATCGTGAACTTGCTGTATTGTGACGAGAAGGTGTTGGGCGGATCGATATAGGTGATGCCGACGGTTCCGGCATGGGTGGCATAGGTCGTCGATTGTGCACCCGGCGTACGGTGAACCGAGAAGATATTGGTATACCGGTCGGACTGGCCGTCAGGGTTCGTGACGACGACATCCCAGCTTCCTGCCGGGGCATCTGCCGGAATCGCGAAGGTACAGGTAATCGACTGGGGCGTCACTGCCCTGACCCCGGTTGCCTTGATCTCATTGCTTCCGGCGCGGGAAAGGGTGACGTTGGCCCCGTTTTTGAAATTATCGCCCACAAGATCGGTGACCTGGACCGTTGTTCCTGCATCCCCCTTGTCCGGGATGATCTTCTTGATTGTCGGACCCTTTGCTGCCGTTGTCGTGGTCGTGACTGCTGCCGGTTTTATCGTTTCTGCGTTTGTCGGCGCTGTTATAACGGCAGGTGTTTTTACCGGTACGGCCGAAAGGGGCCGGTTGGTGACGATCTCGGTATTCACTTTCTCCATGAGGGCCCGGCTCACATGTTCGGTCCGTTCATCCATCCGGTATCCCCAGGTGCCCTCATCATTCTGGTACACAAGGGCGCGTTCGTAGGTATCAGACGCGCCATCATATCCGATGACGAGCCAGGCATTGTCTGCAGTCGAAGACGGGTTCCTGACAATATCGCCTTCAGCATAGAGCGGGCCGGCCGCTGTTGTGATCATTGGTGTTGTTCCGGTACCGGTAGTTGTCGTTTCATTACATCCTGCCGTTACCAGCAACAGGGCGATAAGCACGAGAAGAACCGGCGCGGTGAGTGCAGGTCTGTCCATACACAGTATTGGTTCCGTCACTTTTTAAAAAGGCCGGTAGCGATCGGAGGGGATTGTGCCGTGGGAATTTCCGCCCGCCATTTCCGATCGGAGAAATACCGGAGTATCCCGAACAGAGTCCCGGCAATCAGCCATGCCGGTCCGTATCGCCGGACCGGTACATAATCGTAAAACGGTAAAAAAAAAGGATTATTCGTTCTTCTCTTCCTTCGTCTCCGGCTTTTTGAAGGTCTCGACAAGGACGATCTCGGAGATGCCCTTGATCATCTCGAATCCTTCGTGGATGATGCGCCCGCGCCAGAGCAGCCATCGGCGGTCATAGATGATGCCCGGCGGGAGGATGAGGGTTGCTTTCCCGTCGTCAAGCGTCATCTCCATATCGCGGCCTGAGTAGAGCCTGACCAGGCCTTTGAGCTGCTCAAGGGGTTCCTTGACAATCTCCTCGATAGAGTACTCGTAGGTCAGCGTCTGGCCGGCCAGGGGCGCGTTGAAATCGACGATGACCTTGCTGCCGATGACATCGACAACGGTCCCCTCGCCCTGCTCCTCGAGCCGGACGGGCATGCCGCGGACGGGCTTCTCCTTGAACTGGCTCTTCGGGAATGACCGCACGCGTTTGGGGTCGCGCTGGCCGAAGGCCTTCTCGGGCGTGACGGTGACCGTTCCCTTTGATCCGGCCTTCTTGCCCACGAGTTCCTCGTCCAGGCCGAGGATGACATGCTTCTGGCCGACACAGATGGTGACCGGGCCGTACGTGGCATTCTGGTTATGAATGCCCGCTTTCTTCGCCTCGTCCTCGTCCGTGGTATCGAAAACATTATCGCCGACCTTCCCGGTATAACTGAGCCGGATAAAATCTCCATCCTTTATTGCCATGATTCACCTGACTATATTAAGTCCTCATCAAGACAGATAAAGGGTGTGGCACAGGAATGCTCGAAGTTGAACTCAAGGTACGGGTCCCGTCCCTCGATATCCTGAGGGACCGTCTCAGGAAAAAAGGGGCAGAATCACTCGGCAAAGTGCATGAGCATGACATTTTTTACAATGCACCGCACCGGGACTTCGGGAAGACGGACGAGGCGGTCCGGGTCCGGTATACCGGTGATCATACCGTTGTCACCTACAAGGGGCCAAAGATAAAGAAGTTCGGCCTCAAGGCCCGCGAGGAGCTGAATTTTGCCGTTGAATCGGGAGAAGCGTTCGAGACGATGCTTGACCGGCTGGGATTCAGAAAGACGCTTGAGGTTGACAAGTGGCGGGAGAATTACCGGTTCGGCACGGCATCGGTCTGTCTCGATGATGTTGCGGGGCTCGGCACCTTTGCCGAGATCGAAGTGATGGCAGAGAATGAAGCGGACTCCCCGACATCCGTGATTGAAACGGTTGCAAAGGAGATCGGCGTAACGGGGGAACCGATCCTGGAATCATACCTCGAGATGCTGCTTGCGAAGAAGGCGGGAACGGAAGTCTGATTGTCCGGATTTTGTGGAAAACCTCCCGAGGCAGAGCCGCAAATTGGGATGGAGCCACGGGCGATAGGGATCTGTCGACCCTCGCCTCGCGAAGGACTCTGACGAGTCCTGCGAAGACCCGATGGTCTTCTCGTGGTACGGGTCAACCCTCAACACTTCTCATCTTCCTGGTCCTTCGGACCAGTCAGACCGTGGAGCATTTCATTATCCGGGAAAACAGGAAACTGAAGCGCCGCGGGGGCAACGAAGCCAATCGTAACCGGGGGTATGGGGGCATCAGCCCCCGTCATCGGATTTTACAATACCATGACCGGATCGCACCAGATTCAGAATGGTGCGTTACGGAGGGATTCTGGTAAAAAACAAGAAAAAAACCGCTGCCGGCCTAGACCGTCAGCAGTTCGACCTTGATGTCCTTTGCATCGGTGCCGAAATGGAGCATTGCACAGTGGCCGTCCATCGCGGGACCCGGGTTGACAACCTTGACGCCGTCAACGTCCATGACGCCCCGGGCCTCGTGGATGTGGGCGCAGCAGACAAGGTCGAATGCCTTCATGTGCTTCCGGATGCTGTGGCTCCCGACATGCTCGCCGGCCGGCTTGTCGAGCGTCTCGTAGGGAGGCGCATGGCAGAGGAGGACGTTGTGCACGGCCTTCTCCATCTTCTTCATGGCGGCCGTCAGCACGTCGTCGATCTGCTTGTCGGTCATCTCGAACGGGGTGCCGAAGGGGGTCGGGTTGGATCCCCCGACGCCGACAATCGTCATCTTTCCCAGGTTCATCTGGTGTCCGTGCATGCACACGGTGTCCGAGTGTTCGAGAGTGTCGATGATCTCGCGGGGGTCGCAGTTGCCGGGCACTGCAAAACACGGCACATCGATACGTGAAAGCACGTCGTCGACCGCGTCAACCGGACCCATGTTCGTAATGTCGCCTGCAATAAATACCGCTTCCGGATTGAGTTCCAGAAATGAATCAATTTTTCCGAATTGACCATGGAGATCTGCTATGAGAAGCACATCTGTCATGGTATATCATTTCGGAGTATGCCTGAAAAACCTTACCGCCGGGTCATTCCATGAACCGGTCAGTCTTCCCCGTAACGCGAGGCTCCCGAGCACGTTCTCTGTTTCCGGCAGGAGGCCACGCGCAACGCTCCCTGCAAGCGGGGTGCCAGGAAGCGGCATGAAGCGGTGGATATGGACCGTCCCGTGCCGGGCAATTTCCTGTATCATGGCGAGGGTGGCCCGCTGATCGTCATCCGTTTCGAACGGGAAGCCGAGGATGAAATCGGCAACCGGTTCGAGACCGTGATCCCTGCACAGGTCGCAGGCACAAAGGATGTCAGCGACCGTATGCCCCCGCCGGAGGAGGCCGAGGACACGGTCGCTGCCGGACTGGGCCCCGAAATGGAGCTTTTTGTTTGCGCAGTACCGGGTCACCAGCCCAAGGGAGGTTTTGCAGACAAATTCCGGGCGGACTTCGCTCGGGAACGTTCCGAAGAAGACCTGGTTTTTGCAGGCTGCCAGGAGACGCTCCACCCGGTCCCACCGCGGGCGGATGCCGTCCGAACCGTACGCGAATGCATTCGGTGTGACAAACCGCAGCTGCGAATGCCGGCGGGCGAACCGGGCGATCTCGTCCACCGAGCGGTGCCGCATGCAGCGTCCGAAGATCCGGGGGGTCTGGCAGTACCCGCAGGAATGCGGGCACCCGCGGCTGATCTCGATGTATCCCTTGATTCCGGAAAATGCGGGGTACGCGTCAAGCCGCACCGACGTTGTGGCGGGTTCGTACCAGTCCCCGGCCATCACGCCGGGAATCCGGCCATCGCCGCCATCGCGGAGGTTCTCAAGCAGCCGCGGGAGGGTGTACTCCCCCTCGCCAACGACAACATAGTCAGCGTACCGGGCAACCTCCCGCGGGCACGCCGTTGCATGGGGCCCGCCGGCAACCGTGATACAGCCGGCTCCGGCTATCTCGTCACGGCAGGCCGGTTCACTGATAGAGTTGAGACTGTAACAGGTCACGTCATCTGCGGGGCTGTCAACGACCTGCAGCGGAAAACCCTCCCGTTCGCAGGCAGCGGAGAGGACTGCACAGGAATTTCTCGCCGCCTGGATCCACCGCCAGTTGACCTGCATTGCCGTAGAACACCGGGTAAAAAAAGGGGATGGTTGTCGGGGTATTAACGGGTGCGGTAATCGCTCTTTACATCGGCAACCTTGTAGGTCTCTCCGTTCACTTCCGAGACATACGCGACGACCCGGTCGGTCTGCTTTGTCCCCCGGAGGTTGACGAGATCGCCCTTCTTGATTCCGAGGCTGACAGTCTCCGTTGTCCCGTCAGAGCGGTAGATGGTGACGGACGCGGACTTGACGAGATACTGTCCCTTCCCTCCGTCGAATACGACCGGGATGTTCGCGTTGTACTCCTTCTCCTGGACAATGACGCTCACGGCATTGTTGTCGGGGACAACATCCGTGGGAGAGGGCTCGAGGCTGAACGAAGAGGGGACCGTTGCCGCCTGGGTTGCGGCCGGTCCTGCCGGCTGTGCCGGGGTGGCCGGGGTGGCGGGGGTGCCCGTGCACCCGGCAATCCCGACAGCTGCACAGAGAAGAAGGATAGCGAGGAATGTGATCTTCTGCATACCCGGAATATACGGGCAGCAGTTATTTGATAATTGTGTTGGTATAGGCCGCCGGTTATGCCGCGGGAAGGGACCCTTCGTACTCCATCTCCCCGCTGCTCCCGTCAACCGTGACCGTTGTACCGGTCTTCAGCCGGTCGATCGGGATGCCGATCCGGTCGATCATCGGGATGCCGCCGATGATTGCGCCGGTTGCGATGATCGCCTCTGCCTCGGCATTGATGATAGCGAGGGGAGCATGCCCGTTCCGGCTGAGCGCGTAGATCACGTAGGATCCCACGGTTGATCCCTTGCCGTAAGGGAATGCCAGAATGGTTCCGGCAATGCCCGTCCCCTGCAGGGGGTGGCCTTTTTCAATGATAATCCCGGTCTCCGGATCCACACCGCCGAGGAACGAGATCGGTGCCGGGCTCACCAGCAGCGGGCCTGCAGCCCTCCCCTTTGATATACCCCTTCCGCAAATATGCAAAATCACACCACATAAATGGTTGAAGATGAACATATATGATTAATATGGAAGAGTCTGCCACGAGCAACACCGCGTCATCTTCCGAGCTCAAGTACCAGATCCAGATCAACGAGCTCGAAGCTTCTCTTCTCGAGATGAAGGTGAAGGTGGACGAGCTCACCAAGGAGAACGGCCAGCTCAAGCGGGAGAACAACCAGCTCAAGCGCATGCCGCTCTTTGTTGCCGTTGTCGTGGATATCCTCGGGACCGGGGAGATCTACCTCCGCCAGCAGGGCAACAACCAGGAATACCTGACCAGTGCACCGGATGAGATACGCACGCAGTTGAAACCCGGTGCGAAGGTCGCCGTCAACAACGCCCTCTCCATCGTCAAGGTCATCGGGAACATCTACGATGCCCGGGTCCGCGTGATGGAGCTCGAGGAATCCCCGGAGATCTGCTATGACCAGATTGGCGGGCTTGCCGACCAGGTGAAGGAGGTACGGGAAGCGGTCGAGTACCCGCTGACCAAGCCGGAAATCTTCCGCCGGATCGGCGTCGAACCGCCCAAGGGTATCCTCCTGTTCGGTGCGCCGGGCACGGGCAAGACCCTGATCGCAAAAGCGGTGGCCCACGAGGCAAAAGCCACCTTCATCCGAATGTCCGGCAGCGAGCTTGTCCACAAGTTCATCGGCGAGGGCGCCGGGCTTGTCCGCGAGCTCTTCCAGCTTGCCCGTGAGCGGGCGCCTGCCATCGTCTTCATTGACGAGATCGATGCGGTGGGCAGCATGCGCACCAACGACGGCACCTCCGGCAGCGCCGAGGTCCAGCGGACGCTGATGCAGCTCCTTGCGGAGATGGACGGGTTCGACAACCGCGGCGATGTCCGGATCATGGCTGCCACGAACCGTGCCGACATGCTGGATCCTGCACTCCTGCGGCCGGGGCGGTTTGACCGCCTGATCGAGATCCCCGTGCCGGACAAGGCGTCCCGTCTGCAGATCCTGAAGATCCATTCACGGAAGATGCATATCGGGGATGTGGATTTCGGGGAGATTGCAGCGATCACCGACAAGGCAACCGGTGCCGAGCTCGAAGCGATCTGCCGCGAGGCGGGCATGATGGCGGTGCGCCGCGAGGCGGACGCGATCAGCATGCGTGACTTCCTGGATGCTGCCCGCAAGGTCAGGAACGAGGCCGTGGCAGACACCCGGATGTACACCTGATCGCCGTTCCCGCACCGGCATCCCCCTTTTTGGAGACCCGATGAACATACTGCTGATCCAGCGGGAAGGCACCGATCTCCACCACGTGCTCTATTCGTCCGAGACCAGCCGCATGGCCCTCCGGTTCTACCACCCGCAGAAGAAATCCTGTGGTGTCGCCATAACCTGCGCATCGCTCGGGAGCGCCCTCTCGCTCGTTGCAGAACTCCGCTGGTATATCCGGCGGTATGTCCGCCAGCCGCTCTTCGAGCTGGAGAACGGGATCTATTTCACCCACGATCTTGCCCAGGACGTTTACTACGAGCGGACAACGGTCCTCAATCCGGGATGGAAGTTCCGGAAGCTCTACAGTTTCAAAAACGGAAAACTGATCAGTTCGCTCCCCATGACCCCGGGATCCACACCCGACGAATACCACCAGGAATATATCGGGGCCGATCGCTCGATCGAGATCTGGTGCAGGGAAGATGACATGGAAGAGGGCGAACTGGTGGCGGAGGACGAACCTGCCGGAGCAGATGCCGGCGGGCCGGGCCCTTTCTGACGCAGCGCAAAAAACCAGTTACACATCATCCGCCGCACATGTCCGGATTTACCGGACCCTGTTGTACATCAATGATGAACTGGTTCTGTTTTTCATTCAGAATACCCGGGACCGGCGGAAAAATGGCGGAATTACCATGCTCTTCTCCGGAAACGGGGCATGCGGACAGATCTCCTTCCTGCCGCACGGGCCTTCGCTGCTCCACGGGAAAACCGGGGGCAGTGACCATGCCACGCAGGACACGACGTCCCAGCCCTTCTGCAGCCCGTTGACGATCGACAGCGATTCAAAAGCTCCAGGCTGGCCGGATCACATGGTCCTTCCGGATTCTCCGGATTCGAGAACACTCCTGTACAGGATGGCTGTCAGGATCTCGCGCTGTTCGAGGGTTGGCGGAAACTGGGTATCGTTCAGGGCGGTCTCGACCTGCCTGATGACATCACCGGTGGTGGTCATAAAAAACCTCCGTAAGGATACTCAGGGACTTGGAAATTTCTCATTAAATATTCGCCAAATGGGACTGGTTTCCGGGTGTACAGGAGAAGTTCAATGGATGAACCGCGAGGTTCTGCCATGACCGGTTCAAGCCCAAAAAAAAGCATCCGCGGGTGTAACGCGAACTCCGGAAAAAAACTGAAGGGCACTGCCGATCGCTGACCTACGCGAACATCGCGCCCTCGGCATCGAGCGGGCCCCGGTTGAAATCGAGGCCGACCTTTGCGATGGCTGCAAGGAAATCTTCCTGCGTTATGGCAGAGCGTTCCTTCCTGATGGCGAACATGCCCGCCTCCATGCAGATCGCCCGCAGGTCGGCACCGTTCTTGCCTTCGGTCATCCGTGCAACCGCGGCAAGGTCGACCTTCTCATCAACCGTGAGCGTCCGGCAGTGGACGTTCAGGATGGAGAGACGGCCGGCCTCGTTCGGCAGCGGTATCTCGATGATACGGTCGAACCGGCCCGGGCGGAGGAGCGCCCGGTCAAGGATATCGATCCGGTTCGTGGCGCCGATGATCTTGACATCGCCCCGGTTCTCGAACCCGTCCATGCCCGCGAGGAGCTGCATCAGCGTGCGCTGGACCTCGCGGTCGCCGGAGGTGTTGGCCTCGGTCCGGGATGCGCCGACTGCGTCTATTTCGTCGATGAAGATGATGGTCGGTGCCTTCTTCTTCGCAAGGTCGAAGAGCTCCCGGACCAGCCGTGCTCCTTCGCCGATGTATTTCTGGACAAGCTCCGATCCGACAACCCGCATGAAGTGGGCGTTGGTCTCGTGGGCAACCGCTTTGGCAAGCAGGGTTTTTCCTGTGCCGGGCGGGCCGTGGAGGAGCACGCCTTTTGGAGGGTCGATCCCGATCTTCTGGAAGAGGTCGGGGCGTTTCAGGGGGAGCTCGACTGCTTCCCGGATCTCGTTGATCTGCGGGTCGAGACCCCCGATGTCCAGGTACGACTCCTGCGGGGAGTCGGAGAGTTCCATGCCGTAGATCTGGGCATCGAACGAGGTCGGGAGGAGCTCGACGATGGCAAGCGACTGCTGGTTGAGGGTACAGCGGACGCCCGGCTTGAGTTCCTCAACATTGATGGACGGGGAACTCCGCACAAGGAACCTTGGGCCGGCGCTGCTCCGGACAATGACCCGTGTCGGGTCCACGACATCGGTGACGGTGCCGATGATGAGCGGCGGGCTTCTCAGCTGTTCGCTCTCGCTCTTGAGCTTGCGGACCTCCCGCTCGAACCGTATCTTCTGGGTCTCAATATACCGCTTGTCTGCCTCAACCTGCCGGAGCTGCTCCCGCAGTTCCAGGTTCCGTGATTCAAGGTTGCCGACCCGTTCCATCATCTGGACTTCCAGTTCGTGCTTGTCGTTTTCGATCTGGTTCATCTGCTCGCGGAGCTGTTCTGACAGGGTGCGGTAAAGCCTGTACAGCTCCTCGGGCGTCTGGGGATCGGTTGGCGGCTGGTGAAGGGTATCGGCCATCTCGTGCCTCAGTTAGGTATTTGGGAAAACTATATATAAAGTGTTTGTGAAGTGGCAACTGTTCAGGGCAGGCAGGCACGAGCGTTTGCGCGGAAAATTTATACTCGCACGGGCTATTGATGTGTGAGAACATGCAGTGCGAGATGTGCGGTGAGGAGATCCGGGGCTCCCCGAAACTGGTCCGTATCGAGGGTGCCGAACTCCAGGTCTGCATGAAGTGCGGGAAGTTCGGGACCGAGGTGCAGCAGGTGCGCAGGACGGATATCCGGGCGCCCCAGAAACCTGCCGGCGGGCGTCCCGGGCCTGCCCCCATGGGGGGACCGGCGCAGGTACGGCACAAGCGGGACATGTTCGACTTCATGGAAGGCGACGTGGTCGATGATTATGCTGCCCGGATCCGGCATGCCCGCGAGGCAAAAGGGCTCTCCCAGAAGGACCTTGCCATGCAGCTGAAGGAGAAGGAGCACCTCATCCGCAAGATCGAGAACAGCGAGCTGATACCGGAGGAGGACGTGCGGAAGAAACTCGAGAAGGCGCTCGGGATCCGGCTGATCGATGCCATGATGTCCGATGAGGAGAAGAAGCTCCCGGGCAAGCTGGCACCAACCCTTGGCGACCTCACGATTATCCGGAAAGCGAAGAAGTGATCTTCTCCTTTCCTGAATATCTCAATGAATGTTTTCAGATCCTTTTTCAGATACGTTCCGGTTGTTATGAGTTTCCCCACCCCCTTCGAATCAGGGCTGGCGCATGGGGGGCGATCTTCTTTCTGAATAATTTTTAACAATGGATTATTGAACCTCACGCCAGGTCAATGACCGCGTTGTGCAGGATGTCGAGCGTGTCCCGCATCGCCCGTCCCGCGTCCCGGAGGTGATAATAGATCTCCTGTGTCCTGATGGCCTTCATGGCATCGTCCGTTTTCAGGAGTACGGCCATACCGAGGATATACCGGTCCTCGAGCGCATTGTAGGAATCCCGTGCATGCCGGATCTCTTCTTCCACCTTTGCCTTGTCATCATCAAGGGCATGGACGCCCCGGGCAATGCACTCAGTTCCCGAGACGAGATACCCGGTCATGGCCAGGATGTAGGGATCGGGAGGGACGCCGAACGCGTGCATTTCCTTTGCCGTCTCGAGCGAAAAGTTCAGGATGTAGTCCATCTGGCGCGAGATGGAGTAGATGTCCTGCCGGTCGAACGGGGTTGAGAACGAGCTGATGAGCTTCTCCTCCATGTCGTGCCGCATCTGGTCGACCTCGGCCTCGATTTCCTGCAGGTGGACGGGATTGCCCTGCGGTCGCATCTCAAGCCAGGCGGCGAACAGCCGGACCCCTGCAACGGTCCGGTCCGCCTGTGCTTCGAGCATGGCGTGGAAGTCGTATTCGCGCGGGAAGAGCCTTGCAAAGATGCCACGCGTATCTCCTTCTTTTTTTGTACCGTTTTTCCGTGCCATAGCGTTCACACTCCCAGGAGCGGACTGAGTATCACGAAGAGGAATCCTGCGATGATCATGGTTGCCGGGATCGTGACGAGCATTGCTGTAAGGATATGCCACCCCACGTCCCATGTAACTTTCCGCGGATTGTCCGCAGCACCGACCCCGAGCACCGACATGGTGATGACCTGGGTCGACGAGACGGGTGCGCCGGCAATGGTTGACAGGGCGAGGGAGGAGGCCGAGAAGACCTGCGAGTCGAAGGAGTGGATCGGTTCGATCCGGAAGATCCTCCGGCCGAGCGTGTGCATGATCCGCCACCCCCCGCTGACGGTGCCGAGGGCGAGGAGGACTGCGGATACGAGCCGGGCCCAGAGCGGGACCTCCGGTGTCAGGGCAAGGCCGGAGGAAACAAGGACCATCGCGATCAGGCCGAGCTGCTTCTGGGAGTCGTTGGCGGCATTGAAGAACGCCATCAGTGCTGCCGCGCACCAGTTGAGGGCAATGATGGAGCGGTTTGCCGTGCGCCGGGCATTGCGCAGGAGAATGCCGGTAGCCCGGTGCATCAGGAAGCTGCCGGCAAAGCCGATGACGAGCGAGATGATGAAGAAGAACAGGATCTTGGTAATACCGGTCAGTTCGTGCGCAGGACCGAGGAGTTCCTCCGCGCCCCAGAGGATGCTGCCGGTCCCGGCTGCGGCAATGCCGGCGCCGGCAAGGCCTCCGACCAGCGAATGCGTGGATGACGCGGGAAGGCCGATCCTGCCGGTGACAATGTTCCAGACCGTTGCCGTGACCATGGCAGCAAAGATGATGATGAGTTCCTGCGGGCCGGATGAAACGGTGACCAGGCCGGCCAGCGTGAAGGCGACTGCGCTCCCCCCGAGGAGAACCCCGAAAAAGGACATGGCGGCCACGAGCAGCATGCCGGTCTTCGGCGTCGCTGACCGCGAGGCAATGAACGTGGCGGCGATCGAACTTGCGTCCTGGAAACCGTTTGTGAACGTGAACGCGAACGCCAGCAGGATGGTGAGGATGGCAAGCCCGAGCATGGTGGTACCCCGGCGGTATCTCTCCGGTCCGCGGAATTTCCGGAGAGCCCGTATGTGCTGTTTGGGGCGGTCTGGTTAAAGGAATTTTGTGCATTGAAGAATCAGGAATGAACCTGATAAGGGTTACTCCAAAGTGATGAAAATCACGTTAAAAGTGGATAATTATGATGGTTCCCCGCCTCAGGGCCCCTCGAAGAACCTGATGGTTCTTCGACCGCGGCGGCAACTATCCTAAAAGGGGTCACTCTCGCAATTCCACTGAGTGCATGAGAAGAATGGATTTCTCAAGAGCCAAATCTCATGCAGGGCAGGAAGTCCCCTTCCGCACCCGCCCGGCGGGGTGTCCCGGGACCGGCTGCCCGTCCAAACACCTTCAGAGGACCCTGAGGACAAGGATGGTGATATCATCGAACTGCGGGGCATCGCCGCAGAACTCCGTGATCGCGGCGCGGACGGCCCGGACAATGCCGGAAGCAGGCAGCCCGGCCGATTCCCGGAGAACCGCCCGCAGCCTTTCATCGGAGAACATGGTGCTGCTGCTGTTGATTGCTTCGGTCACGCCGTCGGTATACATCAGCAGGATGTCGCCTGCCCTGAGCTGCACGCATCCCTGCGTGTACCCCGGGTCGTCAACGAGGCCGATGACCGGGCCGGTGGGGGCAAGCTCGTCAAGCGTGCCGCCGGCATGGAGGAGCAGGGGCGGGTTGTGCCCCGCGTTGACATACGCAAGCGTCCGCTCCCTCCCGTCCAGAAGGGCATAGAAGACCGTGACGAAGGTGTCCGAGCCCGTGTCCCCGATAAAGATCGTGTTCGAGTCCGAAAGCACCTTCCGCGCCGAACGCTCCCACCGCGAGACGATCCGGATCACGGTCCGGGAGAATGCCATGAAGAGCGATGCGGGCACCCCCTTGCCGGCAACATCCGCGATGACGAGCGCGTGCTGCCCGCTGCCCGCAGGGAAGACGTCATAGAAGTCGCCGCCGACCTCCCGCGCCGGTATCGTTGCCGCGGCAATATCGTACCCGGGGATGTGCGGCAGCGACCGCGGCAGGAACTCCTGCTGGATGTCGGCTGCAACCTGGAGCTCGGCCTTCTTGCGCTCAAGTTCCTCGGTGTAGGCAAGGATTTTTTTAATCATGGTGTTGATACCGGATTCGAGCTCGGCGAACTCCCGGGTGTCCACGCTCCGGATCGCGTGGCCGAGATCGCCGTCGGCAACAACCCCGACGTCCTCAACGATCGCTCCGATGGCGCCGGTCAGCCTCCGGAACATCGCGAACGCGAGGAGGATCCCCATGAGGATGGCACCGGCCCCGATGAAGAGGTTCTGGACAACAAGGCCGGCGAGAGCGTTTTCACGCCGGGCGGTACTGAAGACCAGCTCGATGACCACGCTCATGTCGGAGGCGGCCCCCGGGTCGCGGAGGTCGGCAAAGATATACCGGGTCTCGGTATGCTGCGCCGTGTCCGTGATGGAAAAGCCGGCGCGGCCGGCGATGGCCCGGAGGGCGTGTTCCGTGCCATTTCCGCCCGGTGTCCCGGCACCTGCCGCAGCATTGCCGTAGAAATCATAGACCCGGATCCCGGCAAGGTCCGGGTTGACGGCAAGGAGGCGCTCTGCCATCTCCTGGTACGAGTACCGGGCCCGGACATCGGAAAATTCCGGCGACTCGACACCGATCTCGAGCACGTACCGGTGATCCGGGGTCGGCAGGTACGCAAACTTGCGCAGCGTACCTTTGACCGTCATATCGCTCGCGTTCTGGACGGACCGTACCACCCGGTCGGCAACAAAGGAGGATCCGGACCGTATCTGCGAGAGCTGGCGGTAGAAGTCAGGGTAGTTCCGGAAGTCCACGCCCCGCATCTCGGGGAGGGTGGACTCAGCGATGATGCCGTCAGCGCTGAAGATGTAGAGGTTGACATCCCCTTCGTACGATGGTGCGATCCGGTCACGGACAGCCGCGAGATCCATCTTCGCGGGATCACTCCCTGCCTGAACATAGGCGTCGCGGAAGAGGACGAGCGACTCGTTCAGGGCGGGGTTCATCTCGTCGTCGATGAGCCCGAGGCCCGTGTTCACCATCCAGATGGATTCGACCGCCGTGTTGGCGGTGTTGTTCTCAAGAATGGCAAAATCGCCGCGGATGGCCTGTTCCGCCACAAGGTAGGAGACAGCGAGCGACGAGGCAACGACGATGCCGATGATGAGCGCGATGAAACCGATAAGGTACCAGATGAGCGAGACGGGACGGTGCTGGTCATCGCGGCCGGTCATCGTATCACGACAGGGGATGTTCCGGTACGGGCTGCGTGCCGGAATGGCGGGGGCCGGGATCCGATTGGTGCATGGAGAATCTCCCCGGGTTCAATTCCCGGCCCGGATTTCCGTTACCGGCAGGATCCCGGCAACAGCCGACCGGACGGTGGTGATGTTCAGGAGGTTGTGCATGGCAACGAAACTGCCGGATGCCGGTGCCGCGCTGACCTGCTCCCCGAACGGTTTTGCATTGTCCCACGGCAGGGTCCGCAGGACAATACCCTTGTTATACAGGAAGAGACCGCCGGCAGGAGCCCGGGGATCGGTATAGGAGAGGGCTTCCACCTGCGTGCCGGAGAATGCGTTGCGGGCAGTTGCAGGATCGATGCCGTAGCCGACACTGATGAGGATATCGCCGGCATACCGCGGCTTCACGTCAACGGCCGAGGCATTCGCAAGGACGGTTCCCTCAAAGGGGTACTCGGTGACGGTTCTTCCGACCGGTACGGGCACCGGGCCGCGGGCTGCCCGGTCTGCTGCAGCGGCAAGGACGGAATCTTTGAGGTCCGAGCTGCAGAGGCCGCCGATGGTAGCTTTCAGCACAACGGCGCAGATTCCCTTGTTTTCCGGGTACTGCTTCCTCATGTACCGGAAGATCGCAGCGTAGACCTCGCTCAGGGTGATCCCGTCCGGCCTGTCTGCCGTGATACGGAGCATATCGGAGAACGGGCCGGTGAACGAGGCGGAGAAGAGGGAGAAGGTCTTCATGCCGCTCTCCGCAAGGTCCCGGGCCGTGAAGAAGTCCGGTGTCAGGTTGCCGTCGGTCGGGATCCACCAGACACTGCCGCCCGCCCCGACCATCTCGCCAAGGAGCGGGGAGGCCGCCTCCCGCGTTGCAGCCATGGCGCTGATGCCGGTGGCAAACCCGCCTGCAGCCACCGTGGTCTCCCTGATATCACCGAAGCCTGCCTTTCCGGTATGGAGTGCGGAGAGGCTGCCGGTGACCGTGAGGATTCCCGCTGACCCGGCAAGGCGCTGTCCCGAAAGTGACCAGCCAACCCCGTCCAGCCGGATCTCTCCTGCTGCCGGTGCGGGCGTGCCGGCTGTGCCCCGGAGCGCCTCCTCAACGGTGGGGTATTCGGCAAGGACCCGGAAGAAACCGCCTGCCGTGAAGAGTTTTCTGGCAAAGTCCCCGACCCGGCAGACCGCAATCCTGCCGTTTCGCTCCTTCATCCTGCGTGAGTTCTCCTGGAAGACACGGAGGCCGGCCGAGCTCAGGTAATCGACCCCGCCCAGATCGAAGACGAGGGCTGTATCGTGATCGGTGAGGTTCTGCTGGATGGCCGTGGTCACCTGCTGCGCGCCGGCCCCATCCATCCGCCCGGTGATGGAAAGGACCAGCTGTTCGCCTGTCCGTGTGGCGGTAATCTCCATACACTATCTCCAGAACGAGTGGAGCCGGAAATGATTTAGGGCTTTCTATATCCTGCCGGGGTGCTGCCCCTCATGTTATTCGCTGCCGGCGTTCTCCAGCCGGTGCGCCTCCCTCCCGATACGGATGGAGAGGAAGAAGAGGAGAACCGACAGGCCGTAAAAACCGATACCGAAGACCGGGTTCCGGTCGTACGCAATTCCTGCAGCGGTAAAGACGATAAAACACAATACGAGGCACCCGAAAAAGAGGTACCGGTTGGGAATGCCCCGGATGATCTCCATACCAGTACAGGGACCGGGACGGGGATAGTTCTTGTGCGGAGTACCGGGACTGGTGCCCTCCGTTCTTCCGGCACGGGTATCCGTACGGCGGGTGGATTCCGGGCCGGTGTTAATCATTCCCCGCCATCGGGTTCCCGAAATACGCGCCGGCAAAGAAGAGGAGGATTGCGATGATGAAGAAGACAGCACCGTAGAACGGGCTCTGGTTGAACGCAATGCCTCCCGCGGTGAAGAGGAGGAAGGTCAGCGTGAGGCAGGCAGCCGCGAGGTATGTTTTTCTGATCCCGCGGAACGTGTCCATACCATGATCACCGGTTCTTCCGGGAAATATGTAGCACGCGGTGCTCCTGATCAGTGTTTCCTGATCAGATCCCGTGCGAACGCCCGTGCGTTCCCGAGATCGGTTTCGTCCGGGTGGCCGCGGGAGAACAGGAGGAACTTTCCCCGGCAGTCGAACGTGCCGAGGACGGTTGCGCCTTTCCGCTTCAGGGCATCGTCCATTGCCGCGATCATCTTCTGCGCCCCTTCCGGGCTCATCGAGGTACCGAAGATGGCGACCATCCGCCCGGAGAGATCATTGTCCGTGATGAATTTCATCATCCCGATCCCCGGCGCGCCCCCATAGGTCCCGCTGCCAAGGAATACCATCTTCGCATCCTCCGGCAGCAGCGCCGTGATATCCCCGACCGCCGTGCGGGCTTCGGCAGCGATGGCCTCTGCAACCTTCCGGGTATTCCCGCCCCGGGAATCAACGAATACTGCGGTACCGGTCATAGCTGTTCATGGGGGACAGGGCACAATAAAGGATCCGGGCCGGAACTGGCGGTACAACCGGGGCCGGGTTCCCCCGGAATGGAGATCGCATCCTGGTACCGGATGATCCGGACCGATGGCGGGAAAAGTTTGGCAGGCGCGCACCGGGGTCCGGTGATCGGCAGGATCGCGTGCCTGTTCCCGGGTTTGAATTCCCACTCATTTTTGGGAACATCCCTGCAGTTCCCGCGCTGCCGCCTGATTCTCCACTGGAAATGAAGGGCGGTCATATGTCAGACAATATAAGGCACTCACTTTTGGACAGGCAGGAAGCCCCGAACACCCCGGATATTTTCCGGACGTGAAATCGCAGCCTGATTCATCCCCGGATGCACTTCCGTTGCTATTGTCTGACATATGGCACACAATCCGTTTAAGGGGGCAGTTCCATGCGAAATAAAGGGCTTTGCTTATAAATGTTGGCTATTTTGCATACCATCCCGGGCTTTTTGAAATCGGGGAATGGAGACTGGCTGGCGTACGGTGGACGCAGCGGTTCCGTTTCCTGGAAGGCTGGCGGACAACCTGCGGGGGCAGGAGCCGGCATACACGGTTCGCAGCCGTCTGTGGTTCGTTGCAGGACGGGATGTTGCGGAAGCCGGGCCGGGTCTCATCGCCGGCCGGTCATGGAAAAAATTCCGGGTGCCGTCCATGCTGTCCGCCGGAGATGATCCCGCGGATCCGCGGTTGGCACCGGTATGTACGGAGGCCTGCCGTTACCGGAAAGATACCCATCCTGCGCCCTCCCGGGGGCGGGGGGCGACAGGTTCAAACAAAATCCCCCGGCGGCCCTGAAGGTTTTATCGTATCATCCCGGCAATGATGATATCAGCAAACGTTCACGGGATCCTGCCCGCGGAAGATACCATGTTGTGCAGAACGTCATCATCGGATCTGGTCTTCGTGCTGTGTATTGCATTCCTGGTCTGCGCACTGCCGGCCGGTGCCGATAACACTACAACAGAAGCAACCGCCACTGTCACGATGACAACGGTCTCACCGGCAGAGACGACGGTTGCCGCGAACCAGACAGTACCTGTCACCGCCACGACGACCGCTGCACCGTCTTCGACAACCCTTGTGCAGACACAGACGACCGTTGCCTCAAACCTGACAACGGCCGCCACGACCGCTCCGGCCACCACGGCAACGCAGGTGACGACATCTGCGACGCAGGCAAACGCCACGCCTGTACCAACAACGGCCGCCCCCACCGTCACGGCAACCGTCCAGAAAACGACAGTTATATCCACCGGATCCGTCGCAGTGCACTCGTCCCCGTCAGGTGCCAGCATCCTGATCGACGGAGTCTATTCCGGGACAACCCCGAGGACCGTTCAGCAGATCCCTGCAGGGAACCATATCCTGCGGCTGAGCCTGAGCGGGTATCACGACTACGAAGGCTCGATCTTCGTTGTGGCAGGACAAACCGTCTCGGGGTACGGGACGCTCCAGCCGGTCAGCAGCGCCGGGCCGTCAGCCCCGACAGCCCCCGTGGTGGTCACGATTGTTGTTCCGGTCACTCCGGCACCCACCCCCTCCCAGGATACCGATTCAACCGGTTTTACCGGCATCCTGGTAGCGGTCATCGGTGCCATCGGCGTCATTACCGTGTCAGCAGTAAAGGTCTTCACGCACATCAGGCCTCCCCGGAAAGAGGAGTAACAGCAGAGAGTGCCGCGATGGCGGGCGGGGCGGCATCCCGCTCATCACTTCTTCGTGATGGCAGCAAGCCAGCCCCGGTGCCGCCGCGCCGGATCCGTGCACTCGAAGACGGTAGGGCTGATCGAGTCCACGGTCCACCCGCCGGTAAAGCAGTCCCGGATCTCCTGCTGCGGGATATGGCGGGGGCCAGGGGCGGGAGGATTGTCGTTGCTGAAACAGAGCATGAAGTATCTCCCGCCCGGGGAAAGGACCGCGGCAAGGCTCTTTTCAAAGGCAGGCCGCTCGCGTTTGTCGAGGTTATGGAAGAAACCGGAATCGGTAGCGGTGGCAAACTGCCGGTCAAGGTCCCCGAGAACCAGGGCGTTCTGCACGCGGAACGTTGCGCGGATGCCCCGCGTTCCGGCCTTCTCCTCCGCCCGGCGGATCGCTTCCGGTGAAAAATCCACGCCCCATGTCTCGAGCCCCTGTTCAGCAAAGAAGAGGGCGATATCCCCGGACCCGCACCCGATGTCTATCACCGGTCCCGTTATCTTCCCTTCGGAAAAAAGGTCCACGAACTGTTTCCGCGGCCGGCCGATCTCCCACACGGGAGTGCTCCGGTAACATTCGTCAAACATCCGCCGGACCGAGCCGAACCAGGCCATGCATCATCTGTGGTACGGGGGAGGATAACTGCCTTGTGACCGGCCATCACGGTTGCCGGGCACCTGCGGCAGGAATCCTGCAGGGTATACCGGGAATTTTCCGGTACCGTTACTTCCCGGTCGGCTTCCCGTTGTATTCCTCTGGCCGGTCGATTGCCTCCTGCCGTGTCTTCCATATGGTCCCGTCGATAAGCCCGGGCGGCGGGTATGAGAACGGATCCGTTTTTTTTTGTCTGCAGGTACCGGCAAGGAATCCATCCTTCCCGGGAGCGCTGCCGGATACAAATGCCCTCCTGTCACGAACGAAACCCTCATTATCCTCCGGGGCAGAAGGGATGCAGGGAATCGCCATGGCCGTGTCGTACGATCTGCCCGGGAATTTCCGGTTCCGGCTCATCTGGAACGGCCGGTACGCTGCCGGCTTTGCAGAGGTCTCCCCGCTCCCCGTGGACCTGAAGAGTCCGCCGGGGCGGGAGAACGGCGGGCCGCCCCCGGCCATCGGGCCGGAAGGACAGCGGACACCGTTCTTCATCAATCTTGACCGCGGGATCATCACCGACCGGGGGTTCGGGCAGTGGGTCAGCATGGTCCGGTGCTATGGCCCGGCAACAGGCAAAGGCTCCCTGCTCCCGGAATACAAGCGGCCGATCGCGATCGAGGTATGGGATGAGCACGGGAAGCCTGCCTCTGCCTATTACCTCTCGCACTGCTGGGTAACCGATTATACGGGGATACCGGACACCGACGCCGGGTCAGCCAGGATCACGATTGAACACCTGAGGCTCGGGTTCGACTCATGGAAACGGGACCCCCCGGATGAGTAAAGAAGGAAGGAGCAGATCCGGAGGGCCGCGTTCAGCATCTGCCAGCGGCGCCGTACATTTTTATCCGGCAGGGCCGGCTTTCCCGCCCTGCCTCTGATTCCGGCGGTAAAAACCAAAACGCAACCGTTATTGTATCTGCGCCCGGAATACCGGTATATGGCAAAAAAACGGATATACGTCTGTTCGCTCGAAGCGGCAATGGACGTGATCGGCGGGAAATGGAAACCGTATATCCTCTGGAAGATAAAAGATGCCCCGCTCCGTTTTATGGCAATCCAGGAGAAACTGCCGGCGATCTCCCAGAAGATGCTCACCCGTCAGCTCAGGGCCCTTGAAGCAGATCGCCTGGTCTCCCGCACCGAGTACCCCAACATGCCCCCCCGCGTCGAGTATGCCCTGACAGAACGGGGGCGGACCGTCATCCCGATCCTCATGTCGCTGAAGGAGCCGCCCCATGTGCCGAAGGAATAACAACCCCTTTTGCCGGTCCAGCTGATCCGGGATTTCCCTGCTACCCTTTTTACCGGCGCTCCCGTCTGCTTACCGCCACCGGCCCGGGTGTATCAGCCACTGCCGCCCCGGGCAGGAACCGGGGCGGTCGCGTGGCCTTTCCGGACGGAGCGAACGGGAGCTGCGGGCAGAGCGCCCGGTTTGCATCATGCGGGTGGAAGATCGGGGGCAGGGGGATACATGCAACGTCCCCGTGCAGCAACCGGTTATTCTGCAGAATCAGAACATACCGGTGATCTGCTCCCGCGTACAGGAGCCTTCCACCTCGGGGTATTATGTGACCCGCGTGCACACATGTAGTCAGGTACTGATGCTCCGAAACCGGATATTCATGTGAAGGATATCCCCCCGGTGTGGAAGCAGAATACCGGTGGGACACCCATGACCGGCACCCTCTCACTCCGGATAATCACCGGCGACAAACGGCCGTTCCTCCCCCTGATCCTCGAAGCAGATCCTGACGAGGCTGTTGTCGGACGCTATCTTGACCGGGGAATTCTTTTTGTGGCGTATTGCGGCGAAATACCGGCATGCGTGGCGGTCGTGACTCCCGTTTCTGCTGACGAGTGCGAGCTGAAAGCCCTCGCAACCGCCGAACAGTTCCGGCACCGGGGCATTGCATCGGTCATGATACGCTTCCTGTCCGGACACTTCCGGGGCAGATACTCGTCCATCATCGTTGGAACGGCAGAACCTGCAGTCTCGTTCTACGAGCAGTCCGGTTTTGTCTGGTTCAGGACTGTTCCGGGTTTCTTCACCCGGACATACCCTGAACCGATCTATGACGGGGATTTCCTGTGCAGGGATATGGTATACTTACGAAAGGATCTCTGAACAGGCGGGACGCTCAGCGGCAGAGGGGGGCGGCGGGAGTGCGGTTGATGAAGCGGGGCGGGAGAGTCACACAGAGAATGTGGCGGGCGGCATACTATTATCAGGATAATACTAAAAACACGTGACCAGGTTATGAAGACCCTCATCGAAGTCCACAGGGAAGGTACGTATTTCGTGGCAGTTGATCTCCTCACGAACGTAGCCGACCAGGGATCATCGGAAGAGGAAGCGATAAAAAATCTCAAGAAAGGCCTTGAGGAGCATTACCAGATTCTGGTTGAGCTGACTCCCCACGACCACAAACTTGCCAATTCGCGCAAAAACCCTTTCAAACGTGCTTTCTTTTTTTATTGAGATAATAGACGACAATTCCTACTGCCAGAAAAACGCAGGCCATCATTACTGCATTGGCGTTCAGATAAAATGCAAGGACAATGCAGCTGATCATTGCAAAGACGGGAGTGTAGGGGTAGAGCGGGACCTTAAAGCTCCGCCGGGCATCCGGCATGGTTTTGCGGAGCCGGAGCAGGCTGAGGTTGATGAAGAAGAACGTGAGCAGGGTCCCGAAATTAAAGATCGAGGCGAGCCAGTCGAGGTTGCCCCCGGTCAGGAGGACAATACCGCTGATGGTGATTCCGCATAAGATGACGGTGAACAGGGGCACACTCTGGCGTGAGATCGCTGACAGCACGCCGGGCAGAACCCCCTGCCGGGCCATGGCAAAAAGTGCCCGGGATCCTCCCATGATGGAGGCCATGATAACCGAGGTCGTGGCAAAAAGAGCGGATATGGCTACAAATTCGAGGATGAAGGTATTATCCGTGACCGTCTTCAAGGCAAATTCCAGCGGGGCACTGGAGGCCCCGAGAGATACCCAGTTTACGATACCAACGGCCACGACAGAAACGCCGATATAAATGAGGGTGCAGATCGCAAAGGCGAATAAAATTGCCCGGGGAACATTTTTCTCGGGATCTGTTATCTCTTCTGCCATGACGGCGATGGTGTTGAACCCGATGAAAGCAAAAAATATTATTGCAGCCCCTGACATGACACCGGAAAACCCGGTGGGTAAGAACGGGTGATAGTTTGCATAATTCCCGCTGGCAAAGAGGGCGGATGCCCCTACAACGATAAAAACCAGCAGTGCCAGGATTTTAAGGGCGACCAGAAGATTGTTGGTCCAGGAAGCTTCCTGGATACCTTTGATGTTCAGGAGCATGAGGACAAGGGGCCAGATGGTTGCAACAATAACAAGCGTTCCCGTTGTTGCCGGGATCCCGGCAAAATATGCGAAATAGGCGGCAAATCCGACGCTGACCGCACTTGCCCCGACAATATAATCGAAGGATTTCATCCAGCCGACAACAAAACCCGGAAATGCCCCGAATGCTTTTGTCGTGTAGATGTAACTGCCCCCGGATTCATGGATGAACGACGAGAGTTCAGCGGTTGAAAGGCCGGTGAGCAATGCAACAAAACCGGCAATGATAAAGGAGAGGATCACCGCCGGCCCGGCGATGCCGGATGCAACACCGATGAGGACAAAAATGCCCGTACCGACAATTGCACCGATACCGATACCCGTTGCCCCCCAGAAACCAAGCGAACGTTTCAGTTCAGCCATCCCGGGTCTCCATGGACATCCTGTTACAATGCATATCCGGATTATTCGATCTGTTATCCATACATCGTGCCCGCTTCAGATTCCGGCCGGGGCGGGGTATGATCAAGGATCATCTGCCCCATCTCGGATTTGAGAAAAGCAATACCGACATCCCCGACGCTCACAACGGCCTGGACCGCCCCGTCAATGTCACGAACCGTGAAATCCTCGTGGAACGGGTAGATGCTCTTCATAATCGTAAACCCGATCACCCGCCCGCTCTCGACAACTCTCGTAAAGCTGGTCTGCGGGGAGGTGAGCGCCTGCGTCAGCCGGAAAATAAACCGGTGATCCTGGTTTTCATAAAACTCATTCAGGGCCCTGACGATCGTTTCGTCAGAAAAGGTGATCTGGAATGCAACAACATAATATTTTAAGGATTTCCGGTTTTCAATCAGGATAGGAAAATCGCCGAATTTTATCCAGAACCCGCAGAGGTCAGCTTTATCGAATTCTTTGGTGATATCCAGGTCCATTTCCTGCAGCAAGGACTTCAGATCCTCTCTGACCTGGTCATCGGGTTTCAGAGGCGGGAGGGTCATAAGCGTTATCTCACTCCCAGCAACCCGAGGGCCGCTTTTGCTTCGGTACGCACATCCTCTTTCGGATCTTCGAGCAATGGTTTCAGCGATTCAACTGCCCGGGCATCCATCAGTTTTCCCAGGGCCCAGGCTGCATGGACCCGCAGGTCATGGTGTGTATCCGTGAGGAGCGGAAGAATTGCATCTACAGCTTTTTTATCGCCGATGAGCCCGAGAGCATGGGCAGCACCCAGGCGCACCCACTTGTCTTCCGATCTCGTAAGACTGATGAGCGGGTCCACGGCGCGTTTGTCGGCAAGCATGCCCAGCGATTTTGCTGCAACGTACTGCACGGTCGTTGATGAATCACTCAGTGCACTGATCAGAGGGAGGACTCCCCGTTCATCCCCGATCTCTCCCAGGGCTTCTGCAGATTTCCTGCGTTCGAGAAGCGAGCCGGTTTTCAGCAGCCGGATATACTCAGGAACGTCTGCAGCCCGCGCTTTCATTTCCTTGTAAATTTTTTTCAGTTCTTCGTCTACCGTGCCGACCGTTTTTGGATTTTTTCCTGTTATCGCCGAACCTTCCGGATTCTCAGAAACCATTCTCTGACCTCCCCCGCGACTGATTGAATGACAATACTACCCGGATGCATTGGTATCCGTTCCTGGCTGGTTATTCCGGATAACAATGTTCCTGTACCGAAAATTATCAGGAACATATAAAAAAAAATGTCTGAAAATCAATTATTGAAACAAATCGTGAAATGTCGTTTTCAGGTCGGGTCAGGATTGGCCGCCCCTTCATCTGGAGAGTCTGGTTATATTTTTTGAAAAATAGACAAATGCATAAATTCCCCCGAAGAGAGCACATCCGGCAGAACGAGGGGAGAAGATCCATGACCAGTCGCCGGTTCCGCTACTATAAAGAGGATTTCAAGGAACTTCCCGTCCGCGTCATCCATATGGATCTCATATTCGATGTTTTCGATGACCACACCAACGTCATTTCAGATCTCCATGCCGAATCGCGTGACCGCCCGCTTGCGGAGATGGTGCTGGATGCCAAAAACCTGGAAATTATTTCCCTGAGTTGCCCGGAACATGCATGTTCCCACGTGTATGACAGAGCAGAAAGCCGGATAACGATCCGGTTCAGAGACCCGGTTCTGCCGTCAACCCGGTTCACCATCCATTCCGAGACGGTCTGCCGCCCGACAAAAAATATCCTTGAAGGCCTGTATTATGACGAGACCCCGCCGGGCGCACCACCCCAGCAGGTCACCCAGTGCCAGCAGTGGGGGTTCCAGCGCCTGGTCCCGTGCATCGACGACATGACGGCCAAGTGTACCTATACCACGACGATCATTGCCGATGAACGCTACACGAGCCTGATAACCAACGGCGATGTGGTCACCCCCCGGGAGCCGGCGGGTCCCGGGCGGGTGAAAATCACCTGCAAAAACACGGTCACGCCAATGGCCCCGTACCTGTTCTTTCTCGGCTGCGGGACGTATGCAACCTTCAGCCGGGAATGCGAATACCCGGACGGGCGGTTGTGCACGCTCGAGCTGCTGGTCCCCCCGGGTTCCGACCCGGGAATTGCGGGCCAGGCACAGGATATCCTTCACGATGCTGTGCTCTGGGTGCATCTCTTTACCGGCCCGGGCAGGTATGAAAAAGAGTCAGTCCGGGAACGGCTGTACCTCCTGATGAGGGGCCTCAATCGTATCAAAAAAAGGAATGCATACCATCCGCAGCTGCAGAAAACCCGCGAAGAACTCCTCTCCCTGATCCAGCAGATTGTTCCCGGGTACGAATACACCGGCACGACCTACCGGGAAATTGCCATGCAGAACTCGGATTTCGGGGGCATGGAAAATGTCGGCAATACGACCATTACCGCGAACCGGATCATGCCATTCCCGTCGATGACCGATGCTGCCTATGAGTATATGGCCAAAGTCAAGGTGCACGAGTTTTACCATAACCTGAACGGCTCGGAAGTGACCGGACATTCGCCGTTCGAGATCTGGCTCAACGAGGCGGTTACCGTCCATATCGAAAACCAGTACCACGCGTTCCATGCCGGGGAAGACTATTCCCGGCTCCAGACGGTCCTTGCGCTGCTTGCACCCGGGAGCGGGACACTTGACCTCGACAGCGGGGCTGCGTCCCTGCCGGTTGAACCGGACGGATTCAATGATCCCAACGAGCTCATCACGGACATCACTTACCTGAAAGCCCCGGAATTTGTGCGGATGATTGAGACGCTCATCGGAAAAGAGACCTTTGTCAAAGGCCTCGATCTCTACCACCGCAGGTACCGGCACGGGAATGCAACCCGCGACCAGTGGGTGCAGGCCATGGAGGAGGTATCCGGGCAGCAGCTCGCCCCCATGGCGGAAGGATGGCTGAAACAGACCGGTTTTCCCACGCTCTCGGTGCAGGCCTCCTATCATAACGACCGCCATGTGATGGCCCTGCACCTCCGGCAGGAGGGGGACCGGCCGGAAAAACGCTGGATATTCCCGGTCAGGATCGCGCTCGTGGATGCTTCGGGGAACGATGTCGAAGAGGTGCTTTTCCGGGTTGAGAACGACGAGGAGCACCTTGAGATCAGTTCGCCGGAAGCGCCTGCGTTCCTCTCCATCAACCGGGGCTGTTCGTTCTACGGGAAGGTCAGGTACGACGCTCCGTTACCGGAACTCTACCGGCAGGCTGAACGGGACAGCGATATCATCAACCGCTCCCTTGCGTTCATGACCATCATGGACCGGGAAAAACTCCGGATGCTTGCCGACCCGGCTGCGGATCCGGACCCGGCAGCCCTCGACCTCTGGTTCCGGCTCTTCTCCGACCGCGAGCTGATGCTCCAGGGCGGTGCACAACTGGTAACCGTGTTTGAATCGGCGCCGGATAAAAAATATGCCCACCAGTATCAGGCACTCTATGATGTCCGCGAGCGGATATTCCGGTCCCTTGGAGCCAGGTACAAAACCGATCTGCTCGATATCTACGCCACGATAAATGTCCCGTGGTTCCGGCGGGATTCCCTGGACCAGGAACTCCTTGACATAAAACGGAGACAGATTAAAAATACTGCTCTTGCCGTCCTCTCGCGTCTTGATACTCCCGATATCCACCGGGTGATACGTGACCAGTTCGCCAGAGGGTCCTGTGCAACCGATACGCTGGCTGCATTCAGCCTGTATCTGGACAGTTCGGCGGGAGACCGGCATGCCCTGCTTGATTCCTTTGAACAGGAATCACGGAAAAATCCCGTCAGCTGGGAGAATTTCCTCTCGGTCATTGCTGCAAACAGCAGCCGGGATGTGATGGCGTTCCTCGCACGGGCCGAGCAGTCGGATGCGTTCCGGATCGAACAGGCAAACGACCAGCGGGCGCTCTACGGGAGGTTTGCCCTGAACCGGAAAAAATCCCTCCAGACGGATGATGGACGTGCGTTCCTGCAAAAGACTCTCCTGAAACTGGCACCGGTCAACGAGCACAGCACCGTATCAATGCTCCGCGTGTTCGGGCCGCTGGATGCCATGGAAGAGGCCGACCAGGTGCCGCTCGTGGGGATTCTTGCCCGGCTCCTGCACGATCTCGACCCGGAAAAAACGCCGAGTGTCTCTAACACGGCACGCCGGATTCTGGCGGGTGCACCGCAGGCTGTACAGAAGTATGAACAAAAACAGGGAAAAATACCCGGCCTCCTGGTATGAAGCAGGAAAACGACAGACAACGGAGGCCCGGGCCGATGGCATTACTGGTTTGGGAGAAATGAATTCTCTGCGGGACCAGCGGGCAGTATGAGATGAAGGGATGAAACGATATGATCAAAGCATTACCCCTTGAGGACTACCGGGCTTCGTACAGGCCCGAAGAGGTTGCCTGTTCCACAACAGAGACAATGGAACCCACCGATGCGATTATCGGGCAGGACCGGGCGCAGAAAGCCCTGCGGTTCGGCCTTGAGATCCAGGAAAAAGGATTCAATATCTATGTTGCCGGGATGCCGGGCACCGGGAGACGGACTGCCGTAAAAAAGTTCCTTAACGAACTGGCAAAGACCAAACCCAGGGCCGACGACTGGGTCTATGTCAACAATTTTGCCAACCCGTACGAGCCCCTGGCGATCCGTCTCCCGCCGGGAACGGGCAGCCAGCTCAGGACCGATATGGCATCGTTTGTTGCCGAAGCACGGAGGGCCCTGCCGAGGGCATTCGAGAGCGAGGACTATGCGGCCAGGAGGCAGGAGGCGCTGGGGAAACTTGACACGGAACGTGCAGCAATTATCAGTGAGGTCACTGCAAGCGCTGCGCAGCAGGGCTTCACCATCCAGATGGGACCGACCGGCCTCGTGATCATCCCGGTCATTGACAACAAACCCCTTACCGAGGAAGAATTTAACGCGCTCCCGCAGGAGACCCGGGACACTATTATCCATAAACGGGAAGCCCTTGATGCGGACCTGCGGGTCGGGTTCCGCCGGATGCGGGAGCTGGACACGAAAGGGACAGAGGCTGTCACCAAATTCAACAGCGAGATTGCGCTCTATGCCATCGGCCACCTTCTCGCCGGCCTGAAGGAAAAATACGGGACACACCCCGACCTCCCCGTGTATATCGACAGCGTCCAGAAAGATATCCTGGACAATCTCGGAACATTTCTCGGGTCCACCCCGCAACCGCAGGAGGAGGTCCCGCCCCAGTTCCGGCAGTGGATTGCAAAAGATCTTGCATTCAGGAAATATGAGGTCAATGTCGTGGTAGACAATGCCGGTGCCGGGGGTGCCCCGGTTGTCTTTGAGGAAATCCCGAGCTACCAGAACCTCCTCGGGAGAGCGGAACGGGAGGTCCAGTTCGGTGTCGTGACAACCGACTTCATGATGATCCGCCCGGGCTCCGTCCACAAGGCGAACGGCGGGTACCTGGTGATCCCGGTACTGGACCTCTTCCGGTATCCCCTTGCATGGGACGGGCTCAAGTCCGCACTCAGGACGGAGAAGGTCAGGATCGAGGAGCCGGGTGAACAGGCCGGGTTCATCATAACGCGGGGGCTCAGACCCCAGCCGATCCCCCTGAGCATGAAGGTGATCCTGATCGGTACTCCCGAAATCTACCAGATCCTGCAGGGAGACCCTGACTATCCCGACCTCTTCAAGGTGAGGGCGGATTTCGACACGGTCATGAACCGGAACGAGGACAATACGAAAAACTATGCAGCTTTCCTCTGCACGCTCTGCAAACGGTTCAGCCTGCACCACCTGGACAATACCGCGGTGGCAAAGGTCGTGGAATACGGGTCACGGCTCGCAGAAGACCAGAAAAAACTTTCTACCCGGTTTGCCAGTGTCGCGGACCTGATCCGGGAGGCAAACTTCTACGCGGTACAGGAAAAGGCACCCTATATCACCATGAAGCATATCGAAAAGGCGTTCGAGGAAAAGATCTACCGCTCGAACATGGTCCAGCAGAAGATACAGGAGTTCACCGAACGAGGCGTCTTCCTGATCGATACCAAAGGTATGCAGGTCGGCCAGATCAACGGGCTGTCCGTGATGGAGCTCGGCGACTTTGCGTTCGGCAGGCCCTCCCGGGTGACCGCCAGCGTTGCCGTGGGACGGGACGGGATTATCGATATCGAACGCCAGGCCCAGCTCGGCGGGCCGACCCACACCAAGGGGGTCCTCATTCTCGGCGGCTATCTTGCAAACAAGTATGCACAGGACAAGCCGCTCTCCCTCTCTGCAAAACTGGTCTTCGAGCAGAGTTACGGGGGAGTGGACGGCGACAGTGCATCGAGCACGGAGTTATACGCAATCCTGTCTGCCCTTTCCGGCCTGCCCCTGAAACAGTCCATTGCGGTCACCGGATCGGTAAACCAGCGGGGAGAGGTCCAGGCCATCGGCGGCGTGAACGAGAAACTCGAAGGTTTTTTCGAGGTATGCAAAGCTAAAGGTTTGACCGGCGCACAGGGAGCCATGATCCCGGCAAGCAATGTCCAGAACCTCATGCTGAAAGAAGAGCTCGTTGAAGCGGCTGAAGCAGGAAAATTCTCCATCTATCCGGCCAGGACCGTTGATGAAGGCATTGAGTTCCTCACCGGGGTGCCCGCCGGGGAACGGCAGGCTGACGGTTCGTATGAAGAGGGAACGGTCAACTATCTGGTCAACAAACGGCTTCAGGAGATGGCCGAAATGGCAAAGGACTTCCAGATTTCCCTGCGATAATAAAAAAACTGCAGATGGTGGAATACTATCGCAGTTGTCATTTTTTGCAGGAGAATTTTAACATATTCCCGGCGGCGGGTGCCGGTATCTTCAGCAAAGCACCACAGGCCGGGGCCGGGGGATATTGCGGGGAATATGCGAGTAAGTGGGGGCGGGGCGGAAGAGATGGGGGAGAGAGGGGGCGCAATATTACGGGGCCCTGCGGGCCAGAACGCGGTCCAGCTGATCAAACCGCCTGAGACATGCCACGTATTCCGCGACCAGATAATAATTGGTGAGATCCTCCTCATCCAGGCCACGGAACGCGAACAGCTCATCCCAGAGCAGGCTGCTTCCCTCAACAAGGAAGTACGCGGAATGAAGCTCAACACCGGCAAGTATGGTTGTTCCCCGGAAGCATTCATCCTGGTTTTCGTACAGGTGTTTTCCTGTCCCGGTATTTTCGATAACAAAACCCGCTGCCTCGGGAACTGTGCCGGCCGGCATTTTTCTGGCATTGCAATCGTTCAGGAGGATATTATCTGAAATGATCTCGTTCATGGAACCTGCGGGGAGTTCCCTCACGGGATATTTCCCGGTAAGATACGCGAGTATCTCGTGCCCTGTTTTTTTATCGGGATGCAGCAGGGGACGGTAGGTTGCCGCTGTATCCTTCCACTCCCTGATCATTTCCGGGGATACTTTCCGGGTCAACATATGCGGATTACCCATGTGCCGGATGAGTATTAAACAGATTTTGTACTATTCCCCGTGCCCGGAACGGAGGCGCCCGGCCCCGGCTCAACCCGTGTGAAGATTCCGGACTACCGGATTCACGGCTGCTTCCGCGGCGCTGTACTCTGCTGCGGGTTTGGGGAGCGCGATTACTCCTCGGAGAGGAGTAAGAGCGGGAGAAGATAAAAGTCTTCGACATCAGCGATTGCTGCCCGAAGGGCAGCAGGAGCTTGAGAAGAATGCCGCAGGTATTCTTTGAGGCGGGACATGCGAGCGGATGAAGGTGCGGGAGGGGCCCACGGAAAAAACGAGGTTTTTTCCTGGAAGTTCGGGTCTCCCCGACCCTCACTTGGATGAAAGGAGGGCGGTTTTGGGGGGTGCCTGCCGTGGGGTGCGTGTATCCCTCAGAGGCCCGGAGGCTGGTGGGGGTATCGATCCCTCCCCGATTCCCGCAGATCAGCCTGCGTGACCGGATGGTTAGTACTGATCAGCATAACGCCACCATGCGAGGGTTCCTGCAAATCCCAGAATGCTGGTCAGAAAAAGAATGCCATAACTCATCATTCCCAAGGGTATGCTTTCAGCGCCAGCCGCGGTAGAAAACACTATCGGAATTCCCCATGGATAATACGGTCCAAGACCCACTAAGCCGGTAAACTGAGCGAGGACAAGCGTAAGAATGGCAAAACCAACCGGGGCCAGGTATCCCCGTCCATAACTCGCAACAAATGCCACGGGTGAACAAAGAAGGATTGAAAGGAGAGCAGTTACCAAAAAGAGGTAAGCGTTTAAAAAAACAATTTCACCCGACCAGCCGGAAAGCTGGACCAATCCTCCGACTATGAGCCCGGAAGTAAAAAATATGACCGAGAGCAACGCACACCATATTGCCACGAAGACAAATTTCGCTATGACCAGGGCGGATCGTGAGACCGGCAGTGCAAGGAGATCCTTGAGTGTGCGGTCAGAATATTCACGCCCGAAAACCCAGCTGGTGACGAATGCAAATCCCAGCAGACCCGCCCCGGCAATGATCTGGCTGAGTAATCCAAGATAGGTCTGCCAGTCCGCATTTCCAAACCGTATCATGGCCGATTTCGTACCTATCAGACCCAGTTTACCGGCAAATTCCGGGTTTTTTACCACAAACATGAGAACTCCCATCATGCAGGGTATGAAAATAAAAGCCAGGATGGTTATCCAGAGTATTCTGGACCGGTAACATTTCAGGCCTTCAGCCCAGACAGCCGGAAAAAAATTTTTCATGTACCGGCTCCGGTTGTTCTTAAAAAATATGACTCAAGGTCCTCTTCTTCAACCTTCAGCAGTGTCGGAGGGAAACCGGCCTGTACAAGAATACGGGCAATGTGTTCAGGATGGTCTGTTGCTTCCTTACCGGTTACTTCGAGGTTTCCATTTTCAGACTGGTTTACTAAATACCCGTCACTGATAAGCTGTAACCGTGCTGCTTCGGTATCGCGGGCATTGACCATGAGCCGTTTATGGAGAAGATGCTCCAGCTGATCTGCAGGTATTTCCTGGACCATGCACCCTTCGTGGATGATGCCAATCCGGGTGACAAATTTTGATACCTCCCCTAAAATATGGCTGGATATCAATATCGTGACTCCGTGGTGTACGGTGAGATCCTTAAACAATTCCCGGATCTCGACAATGCCGGCGGGATCCAGTCCGTTGGCAGGCTCGTCAAGGATTAACAGTTCCGGGCTGTGCAGCAATGCTTTTGCCAGGCCGAGTCGTTGTGTGTTCCCGAGTGACAGGTGTTCTGCATGGATATCCCGGTAAGCGTTCAGCCGCAGCCGGTCGATTATTGCCTCAACGGTTTTTTTATCCGGTATCCCGCGCAACCGGCGCATGATCTCAAGGTTTTCCCAAACGCTCAGTTCAGGGTACGATGAGGGAGTTTCAACCATGTACCCGACTTTTTCCCACAGGTCAGTGCTGTCAGGACCAGCCTTCTTTCCCCATAAAAAGGCTGAACCGGAGGTGGGACGGATCATCCCGAGGAGCATGCGGATGGTGGTTGTTTTTCCAGCACCGTTGAGCCCCAGAAATCCGTAAATTTCTCCCTTTTTTACCTGAAGGGAAACATGTTCAACAGCATGGACATTCCCGTAATGTTTGGTCAGATTATCGGTCCGGATAACGTCTTCCGTCATTTTTCACGCAACTGTCCCGGGACCGCCCGGTAGATAACCCACTCAGTATTGCTGGAGGGTACCTGGCTCAACATTAAAAAGTGTTCTCATGGCCCGGCCCCGCATCATCCGGGAGAACGTCCGCGGGGGGCGGCGTGATGACGGGGGTATTCCGGCGAGGGGGGAAGTTTCCGGAGGGGTTCTGGCACGGTTATTTCTTCAGGTACGATCTGCTGCATTCCTGGAGGCGTGGCGTCTGGGATCGGCTGCGGATTTGAGGACGGGCGGAACACTCAGTGGTGGGGGGGCGGCAAGGGTGCTCTATCGGATAACATGGAATATCGGGTAAAAAAAGGTACCGGCAGCAAAAAAGAATTAATGCATGGATACTGATGATGATCATATGAAAACGATCCATGTTCCCATCATCATCGAGACAGATGAGGACGGGGTCTTCATCGTATCATGCCCGCAGTTCAAGGGTTGTCATACCTTCGGCAAGACGATTGACGAAGCGCTTGCCCGGATCAAGGAGGTCATCGAGCTCTGCATGGAAGATTCACAACCGGAATCTCACAATACCTTCGTCGGGTTCCGCGAGGTCGAGATCATACAGGGTGCGTGATGCTTCCCGTTATTCCCGGGAAGGAACTTATCGCTTTTCTTGAACATACCGGTTTTTCAATCATCCGCCAGAAGGGATCCCATGTCAGGATGAAATCGGACGATGGCAGATACACGACCGTCCCGATTCATGCCGGAGAAGATCTCCCCAAGGGGCTCCTCCGGAAAATTATCCGGGAGGATCTTGAGATGACGCTCGAAGAATTCTCTGAGGCTTACCGGAAATTCAAAGGGAATTAATCCTCCCGGGGCCTGCGCTGGCGGGCGGGACGCTCAGCGGCAGAGGGGGGCGGCCTGGCACGCAGGGATCAAGGGAGGTCCCGTCAGAGCGTATCATCCCAAGTGAAATCAGCCCATATACCGGGCCCGGATTGCCAATCCGGCGATCCGGTTTCCGGAATTATGTGCAATTTACCCCCATTTTCGTATACGGTCTTCCGGGAGCCTGTGATAAAAGCATATTTCGGCAATCGGGGCGATTTGGACTGTCCTGGAAATCCATTAACCGGCATTAACCGTTGGCCGATCTCAGGTCCGGACGGGCTGCAGCAGGGCTGAGTTAAAGGAACCCCTGTTTCGGGGGTCGGTTTCCTCCGATGGAGAACCGGCGTTCTCCCCCCGCATCACGGATAATGCCGGGCGTGGCTATAGTTCCGCGACATCTTCACGCAGTATGGGAACTCTTTCCGGTACCGCGGGCACGCTTCTTTTTTGCACGGGAACGGCTTGAGCAGGATGTACTCGTTGCCGGGATCTTCGGCGAAGCACCACAGGCCGGGGCCGGAGGATTTTGCGGGGTACATGCCGGTGCGTGGGAACGGGCGGGACGTTCAGCGGCAGAGGGGGGCGGCGGGAGTGCGATTGATAAAGCGGGGCGGGAGAGCAACCATCGCAATGATCGGAAATTTCATGCAGGTGAGGGAGCCAGGCGGGCGAAAAGATGGCAGTGAAAAATATTCTGCTCAGAAAAGAAGGGGAGAGAATCAGGGGATCTTCCCCGTGACGGCAAGACCGTACGGATGGGCAGTCACGGTCCAGCCGTAAAGACGGGATCCCCCAAGGATTTTTTCCAGCTCTTTTTTCGTATACGCTGCCCGGACCGATGATGCAAAACCGGGCCGGATCTCTGCGGGTTCGCACGCATGATACATGAACTGGTAGATTTCCGGTGCAAGATCGCGGCGCAGGTCGGTGATACAGTACTTCCCCCCGGCCCCGAGAACCCGTGCAATCTCATTAAAAACCGCTTTCGGATTCTCCCATTCATGCAGGGACCCGTTGGAGAAGACCGCATCCGCACCGGCATCACCAAGGGGGATCGCCATCGCGTTCCCTTCCCGGTACTCCGTCCTGCCGGACATCCCGTACGACCCTGCGTTCTTCTGTGCAAGCCGTATCATGGCGGGACTGATCTCCACACCGATGAGGTGCGTGCCTCTGGTTGCCTTCAGCCACTCCAGGCCAAGGTATCCCGGCCCCGGCCCGATCTCGAGGGCGGTTCCCGACGTTATCCCCGATTGGATGAGGGAGTCCACCGGCAGGTGGCCTGCGGTGCAGAGATTCTTCTGCATGGCATCGTACTGTTCAACGGTCAGCTCATCCTGGATACCTTCGTTCGTTTCCGGTACTCGTGCACTGGTCATTCTGTCACGTTCCTGATTTGGGGATGCCGCCATCGTCTTCCCGTACCGTTTATCGGCAACCTCCTCGAGCCGGAGGAGTCTTCCGTTCCGGCGCTCGATGAGCGGGACCGGATTTGGAATGCGTTCCCGGAGATCGCCAAGCCGGGCCATGAACGAGATCCCGTCATCCACCCCGGAGAATTTCCCGGAGAGCCGGGCAAATTCTTCCTGTTCGCCCGTTGTCATGCGGGAGAGACCGTCTTCGAGATACCCGAAGAGGCGCTCTTCGGTCAGGAGGACCCACTCCCTGCCTTTTTCCGTGGGCACAATAGCGAAAGTCCTGCGGTCGTCATCCCCCCGCACCCGTTCAACGAATCCTTCGCGTTCGAGATAATTGATAAGGTCGGTGGCCGTGCTTTTCGAGACACGGAGCATGCGTGCGACATCGCTCATTCTCACACTTGCGAAATATGCGGTGTACAGGATCTCAATGCCCTGCGGTGACAGTGTGCCTTTGCGTCCCTGGTCTTTACCCCAGAGCATGCTCATGACGATATTGA
>Ga0302253_1000402_pt1 | contig 36967 bp, 33 predicted proteins | sample AAG_RA_Trp_MG_FD_193537 | JGI IMG/M metagenome (GOLD analysis project Ga0302253, IMG submission 193537) | Enriched activated sludge microbial communities from anaerobic digester in WTTP, New Holstein, Wisconsin, United States - AAG_RA_Trp | ecosystem: Engineered > Bioreactor > Anaerobic >...
CACATATGGCACGTTTCCGCTCACTCAAGTCCGACCTGCGCACCCGTCTGGAATCTTCGGACTGGAGGCGTGAACTTGACGCCATCGCCGCGCTTCCCGGCAAGGAGACCGTAGGGCCGCTGATGTCGTTCCTGCTGCTGGGGGGTGCCGTGAAATGGCGTGCCGCTGTCGCCCTGGGACTATGCGTGGCGCGGCTTGCCGAAGCCCATCGCGAGGATGCACGCGTGGTCGTGCGTCGTCTCATGTGGCACATGAACGAGGAGTCGGGGAACATCGGCTGGGGCATCCCCGAAGCCATGGCGGAGATTCTCGCCAGTCATCGCGGGCTGGCGGAGGAGTACCACCGCATTCTCATCTCCTATGTGCGCGACACCGATAAGGACAACAACTTCTGCGATCATGCCCCGTTGCGCAGGTCGTGCTACTGGGCCGTGGGGCGGCTGGCGCAGGCGTGGCCCGACCTCGCCCGTGGCGCAGGGGAACCCTTGCTGGCGGGACTGCATGATGAGGATGCGCCGTGCCGTGGTGCTGCGGCATGGGCCTTGGGTCAATTGATGCAAGCGGGGCAGGCCGTCGGGGCGACCTCCGGGCAGCCAGCAGGAAAGGCACATGCGGAGGCTGCCGCCACGCTTGATGGCGATTTTGTGCGACGCCTCTCGGATGGTTTGCGTGAGCTTTTCGATAACGATGCGGAAGTGGAGATTTTCGAGAATGGGGAAGCGGGCACCCCAACGGTGGGGGCGATTGCACGGCGTGTAGCACACCTGTTGCCGTCGGGTATATCAATTTAAACATGCAGATGAGCATCATATCAGACCGGCAAGCGAAAGACCTCCCGGGTTTCACTCCGGGAGGTCTTGAAACTACCCTTGGTAGCCGTGCCGACGCGCATTATCGATGCAGTCGGACTTTTTTGCATAGCCCTGTGAAGAGGCACCTGTGATGCGCCCGTTGGACGCTATCCTGCGCCGCCGCAATTTGCCTTCGGAATCAGTGTAGAATTCCCATGAGTCGACAGACATGATGTCCTCCCGGAGCGATTTTAAAAACGCATATCAATTAATATATTATGGCAGGGCCATATGCTCGTTGATGATGCGTCGGGTGGATGTTGACTCATGGCAGTATAAAAGGAAGGGACGGGTGAAACCCGTCCCTTCGCTTTTACCTTGTCTGAACCGTATCGACGTCGACGCGACTAGATGCCGTTGTAGCACACCCGGTCGTCGTACTCGACCTGCTTGCCCTTGTTCCATTGCGAAACGGGGCGGTAGTACCCCACGATGCGGGTATACACCTCGGCATCCTGCCCGCAGGAGGGGCACTGGTGGTGTTCGCCCTGCAGGTAGCCGTGGTCCTTGCAGATGGAGAAGGTGGGGGTGATGGAGAGATACGGTATCTTGGTGCGCGTGAACGCCTTGACGATGAAGTTGCGAATGGCGGCAGGGTCTGCCACGGCTTCACCGAGATAGGTGTGGAACACGGTACCCCCGGTGTACAGCGGTTGCAGCCTGTTCTGATGTTCCAGCGCGTTGAACACGTCTTCGGTGAGGCCCACGGGCAGCGCCGTGGAGTTGGTGTAGTAGGGCGTGCCGTTGCCCGAGGCGCGAATCTCGCTGTAGAGGGTCTTGTCTATCTTGGCGAGACGGTAGCTGGTGCCTTCGGCAGGTGTGGCTTCGAGGTTGTAGAGGTTGCCCGTCTCTTCCTGGAAGCGCGTGGTGACCTCGCGCAGGTGGTTCAAGGTGCGCTGCATGAGTCGCACGCCTGCTTCGCTGTCGATGCCCTTGCCAAGAAGGTTCATGCACGCCTCGTGTCCACCCACGAGACCGATGGTGGAGAAGTGCCCCCTGAAGCCGTTCTTGAGGTAGCGGCGCGACCACGGGAACATGCCCCGGTCGAGGTTCTCGGTGATGAGCTTACGCTTGAATTCGAGGGAATCCTTGGCGATTTCGGCGTATTCGGCGACGAGGTCGAGGAAGTCCTCCTCGCCCTGTGCGAGGTAGGCGAGTTTGGGCAGATTGAGCGTCACCACGCCGATGGAACCGGTGAGGTCGCCCGCCCCGAAGAGTCCGCCGACCTTGTTGCGCAATTCGCGCAGGTCCATCTGCAGGCGGCAGCACATGGAACGCACGTCTTCGGGGTTGAGGTCGGAATTGATGAAGTTCTGGAAGTACGGAACGCCGTAGCGCGCGGTGAGCTTGAGCAGCAGGTCGCCAATCTCCGACTCCCACGGGAAGTCGGTGGTGACGTTGTACGTCGGGATGGGGAACGAGAAGATGCGTCCGTTATGGTCGCCATCGAGCATGACCTCGATGAAGGCGCGGTTGAGCATCTCCATCTCGGGCGCATAGTCGCCGTAGGTGGCGTCCTGATAGGCGCCACCGATGATGACAGGCTCGTTGGCGATGTGCTTGGGCGGAACGAGGTCGAAGGAAAGATTGGTGAACGGACTCTGCCCGCCCCATCGCGAGGTCGTGTTCAGGTTGAACACGAACTTCTGCATCGCCTGACGCACCTGCTTGTAGGTGAGCCCGTCGTTGCGGACGAAGGGGGCGAGATAGGTGTCGACGTTGTTGAACGCCTGTGCCCCGGCCCACTCGTTCTGAAGCGTGCCGAGGAAGTTGATCATCTGGCCCAGCGCGGTGTCGAGGTGCTTCGCAGGGCCCGCGCTCGAACGGTTCTCGAGGTTGAACCCCTCAAGCAACAGGTCGCGCAGGCTCCACCCGGCGCAGTATCCCGCAAGGCCGAACGACAGGTCGTGGATGTGGAAGTAGCCGTGTTCGTGCGCCTGCCTGACCTCTTCGGGGTACTTGTCGAGGGCGTACTTGGCCTGCAGCGTCCCGGAAAGGTGCAGCATCAGGCCCTGGAACGAGTGCGTCATGTTGGCGTTCTCGTTCACACGCCAGTCGGCCTTCGAAAGGTAGGTCTCGATGGTCTCGGTGATGTCGAGGAAGGCGGCCTTGTGTTCGCGCAGTTCGCGGCGTTTCTCGCGATAGACGATATAGCGACGGGCCACGGCGTACAGGCGCGATTCCATCAGCACCTGTTCGACGTTGTCCTGCACCTGTTCCTGTTCGGGTATCTCCACGTCGTGGAGTTTGGCCTCGACCTTGCGCGCAAGGCGCTTAGAGAGCAGTGGGTCCTTGATGCCGTTGGCCTTCAGCGCCTTGAGAATGGCTTCCGCTATGCGGTCGGTCGACCACGTTTCCAGACGCCCGTCGCGTTTGCGAATCTGCTTCGGCATGTTGAGCCCTCCGGGGGGGTACGAAGTCCTGAATCTTGAGCGTGAAGCCCTTCGGCAGGTAGGTTCTCGCCTCGGCCACGTCCGCATCGGCGAGGATGGGGACGCGTGTCATGCGGAACATGAAGGCCTCGGGGAATTCACGCGCCAGAGTGAAGACGCGCTCGAGCGATGTCTGTGCCTCTTCGGGGCTGGTGGTCCCGCCAGACAGACGCGGATACAGCCGCCACGGGCCCTTCACGTCGATGGAGAAGGCGTCGGCGAGACCTTCGCGCAGAAGGCTTTCGAGCACATCAGGGCATAGCCCGTTGGAGTCTATCTTCAGCGGCAGGCCATAGGCCTTGAGGTCGGCCGCCAAAGCTGCGAGGCCGGATACGCGCGTCGCCTCCCCCCCGGTGATGACGATACCGTCAAGCCAGGTACGGCGCGCATTGAGGTAGGCTTCAATGTCCTTGCGGGCAAGCACGGGCAGCTTCTCCGCTTCCCATGCCAGTTGCCAGTTGTGGCAGGTGGGGCAGCGCATGTTGCAGCCGCCAAGAAAGATGACGCAGGAACTTCTGCCCGGCCAGTCGCACAGGCTGAGACGTTCGAAACCGTGAATGTGATGCCACGCGGAAGACATGATGGATGACGAAGACCTGTGGGTGCAGTGTGCAGGCCCGCCACAGGGGCGCGGACCATTGATTTATGAATATTCTGGGGGTCGCAAGAAAGTCTAGGAAATTTGTAACCGCCCGTTACGATGTACACCGGAACCTACTCCAGCGTAGGGGCTTTGTATAGTGGCCTAGAGAAAAAAAGCGGGTATCCCTTTTCTGGATAGTCTTTTATAACAGTATGTTGAAAATCCAATCAGGCGGTTGCATCGCAACATTTCTGCCGGAGGTGGGCTCCTCCACATGTGCAAGAGAGCATGATTCGGGCGCAACAGAAGCACTGGCGCGGGTTTCTGGGGGGATGGCTGCGTATGGTATCGTTTGTGTCAGTGATTCTGGAGTGTTGAGGTGTGAAGTGGCGTTTTTGTCCACCGCTTGATCGATTTATCTATTTTTCCGGGGTGTCCGTCTGGGGTGTTCACGGTGTTTCCCCTCCGGACGCAAAAGCAGGCGGTACGTTGCGTGCCGCCTGCTGGTGTCTGCCAAAGGGGAGGTGAAGCCTACTCGAAGCAGAATTCCACCGTGAACTCACCATGGTTGGTCAGGAAGGGGATGGCCATGATGGGACTCTTGGTCACGTGGCTGATGGTGTGCCCGTCGCCCATGATGACCGAAGGTGTGGACCCCTGAAAGACCATGCCCATTTCGGCGAGACCGGCGCGTGCCTGCCCGGAAATCATGTTGGTGACTTCGCCGACGGCGTCCTTGGTGTCCTGGAGGATATCCTGAATATCGTCTCCCAGCATCCCCTTCACAAGCGCGATGGCGCATGACTTGGTGAAGGTGACGGAGATGCTGCCGTTCTTGTGCCCGGTGATGCCGATGACGGCCGAGACGTCGCCCTTCGCCACGTTGTTCTTCTTGACGTAGGGCTTGCCGGGTTGCGGCTGTATGCCTGCCATGGTGGACAGGACGTTGACGGTCGCCGCAATGAAGGGCTTGGCGACTTCTATGCCGTTGACGCTCATGGATTCCTCCTCGGGGACACGTGCCACATGGCACAGTGCCGTGTCTTCCGAAGATACGACAAGAGCGCGTATCCGTCCAGTCCGGCGAGGTTGCCTCCCCCTCTTCACAGGCCTCTGCCGCGAGCACGGAGAGGGGAGGGCGGCAAGTGTCCAGCCCCGTGTTCAGGCCATATCGGGAGTCGTGCGTTGCCGCATCCCGTTCTCATCTCTGCCCCCTGTCGATGGTGACGGGGGAGGGTGGCCGTTTGACTCGGGTCGCGAGTCCTTGTCCCGTCCTCGACCGCTGCCGGGAGGACGTCCTGCGCAGCAGACAGCCTTTGCCGTTCCGGTGGACTGCGGTGGCGATGCTACTGCGGGCCGGGTGCTGCGCTCACGGCTATGATGTTGTCACGTATGGATGCGTGCAGGCGGGTCTCTCCGCCCCATCTGGCTTCTGCCTCGGCAAGGGCGGTCTCGAAGGCCAGCCTCGCGTCTTCGGTACGTCCTGAAAGGGCCAGAATCAGCCCGAGGTTGTTGCGCAGTTTGGGAATGAAGCCTTCAAGACCCATTCCCTGTGCCTGACGCAGGGCCTGATGCAGCAGGAACGAAGCATTTGCGAGGTCGCCCATGGCACAGGCTCTCATGCCCTGCCTGTTGAGGGCACCTATCTGGCTGGCGGCGCACATGGCGTCTCCTTCGGGATTCTGGTTGCAGGATTAGGCGTTGAAGCCGTCGAGCGCCTGACGCAGGGTGGACACGCCGCACGAGTGGAGCATCTGCACAGGGATGTCGTTGGCCTTGGCGTACGACATCACCTCGCGGCGCGCCGCGTGCGAGACCTTGTTCGTGAACACGATGACGAGTTTCGAGTTGCCGACCTTGTCTGCGATGCGGTTCTCCTTTCCGGTGAACACCTTGAGGTCCACACCACTGTTCCGTGCAGTGTTGATGTAGTCACGCTTCAGACGGTCCATGCCACCTATGAGGGTCGCGCACATGACGGGCTCCTTGGTTTGTATGGAACCCTTTTATTGAAAACGAAAATCAATGTCAACACGGAGTGACAAAAAAGGCCGGACAAGTCCCGGCCTCTTGGTGTTCTTTCTCGTAAACCGCTACCGTGAAAGCTATTCTTCCTGCCATGAAATACATTCCACAGGGCAGGTGCTGATGGCATCCTCGACACACTCGGCTTTGGAGTAGGGGTCGATGACCTCGGCGTATTCGCCTTCGCTGGACATCCTGAACGCCTCGGGGCAAAGTTCGACGCATGATTCGCAGGCCATGCACTCCTGTTGGTCTATGTACAGACGCTTTCCCATACGCTACCTCCATAACGGTATACTTGGTTGCTGCAACATAACACGCCGCGCGGGTCTGTGCCAGCGCGGAAACGATAGAGGCGGATGTCAGGGATGACTGTTGACGCGAAAAAGGTGCGCGAACATTTCGCACGGGCAAGGGCCTACTATCAGCGACGCGATGCCGTGAGGGCCTTGGCTGCGGCCTGTCTCGGGGTGCAGGGCATGGCTTCGGCCCCGCTGTCCGGGGTCGGTCTCGTCGAGGCGCAGGGTGCGTTGCGCGAGGTGTTGCAGCTCTTTTCGAGGGATGCGGCCATGCGGGCTGCCGCCGCAGACCTTGCCCCGCAGGGGTTCGCCTACCAGCGTGGCGGAGAGAAGGCGCTGTTGGCAGTGCTTCGCATCGTCCACGATGAACTTGATGCCGCGGGGTCTCGCGAAAGCTACGAAGATGCGCTGGCACGCAAGCAGCGCATCGACGCTGCGTTGTTGCAAGGGATGCGCCTGCTTCAGCAGAACAAGGTGTCGGAGGCGGATGCCAGCTTTGCCGTGGCGGTGCAGAACTACCGCGACGAGCACAGGCTCTTTCTGTGCGTGGGGCGGCTTCTCGTGGATGCGGGGGAAGTGCGGCGCGCCATCCCCTACCTCAAGCGGGGCATGGAGGTCGACCCTGCCGACGAGACCATGGCGGGGCTTCTGGCCGAGGCCATGCGCAGACGCGACGGGGCCGCCTGACGCGCGTTTCTTCTCTTCCCCCCATCGAGTGACCGGGCGTCGCACCGGCGGCATCCTCTGTTCTGGCACGGCTCGTGCTTTGCGTCAGGTGGCGGAATATTCTGCCGAGGAGCCACGACCATGATGCACGGACTCTACACGGGCGCCACGGGCATGAGGACGCAGGCCGAAGGTATGAACGTGGTGGGTAACAACCTCGCCAACGTGAACACCATCGGCTTCAAGCAGTCCATGATGCTGTATCAGGACCTGATGAGCCAGACGGAACCCACGGGCAGTGCCTATGTCTCCGGCATATCGCAGGTGGGACTCGGTGCCCGGGTGGGCGACGTGCGCGTGCTGCGTTCGCAGGGGGCCTTGCTTGCCGGGTCGGACACCACGGACTTCGCCATATCGGGCAAAGGCTTCTTTCAGGTGACCAGCGGGCAGGACACCCACTACACCCGCGCAGGCAACTTCCGCTTCAACAAGGACGGGCAACTGGTCGACCCCAACGGGTTCAACCTGATGGGCCACGCCATCACCGGTGAAACCGAAGGCCCGCTGGCAGCCGTGACGCTGGTGAAGGATGCGGACGGGCGTCTTTCCATGCCCGCCAAGGCGACAGGGGGCATGACCTCTGTCTTCAACCTCGGTTTCGACAAGGATGCCAGCAGCAGCACCGCCAATCCGTTCTTCGGGATGCTCGAGGCATGGGACGGCACCGCCACGCCGCCGCTTGGCGACAATGCGGCAGGCTACACCCAGACCATGCGCGTCTATGACGCTGCGGGCGACACCCACGAACTCACCATCCGTTTCGACAATGCCACCACCGCGGGCGGCAAGCGATACGTGGAGTTTCTCGTCACCATGCCTCCCGGCGAGGATGGCGGTGCGGCGGCGGGTAGCGCGGGTGCGGGGCTGCTCATGTCCGGGACGTTGCAATTCGGGTCGTCAGGGCAGTTGCAGGACATCATGGCCTTCACGCCATCAGGCGGCGACCCCAAGGACCTCGCCAACTGGGTGCCCGCCACGCTGGACGCCTCTGGCAGGCCGCAGTTCAACGCCACCTTCGCGCAAGGCGGGGCGCAGACAGTGGGCCTCGACCTTGGCATCACCACCACCGCATGGAACAATGCACCCGCTTCGGCGGCGGGGGTGGGCCTCGACCCGACGCTTCTTGGCGGGGCCACCACGCCCAAACTGGCTGCCACGTCGACCACCGCCTACAAGGGAAGTTCGTCGTCGACCTACATGAAGCAGGACGGCTATGCGGAAGGCGTACTCATGAACCTTGAGGTGGCAACGGATGGCATCGTCAGCGGCAAGTACAGCAACGGTCAGTCGCAGTCGCTGTTCCGCGTGCCCATCTTCCGCTTCACCAGCGAGGACGGGTTGCGAAGCGAGGGCATGAACCACTACTCCGCCACCACGGAGTCTGGTGCGGCACAGGAAGGCAAGGCCGACACAGAGAATTACGGCAAGCTCATGGGCAAGTCGCTTGAGCAGTCCAACGTGGACATGGCCCGCGAGATGGTGAACATGATCGTCACCCAGCGCGGATTCCAGACCAACAGCAAGGTGGTCACCACGGCGGACACCATGATTCAGAAGGCGCTGGAACTCAAGCGCTGATGCGTGTCGTGCCACTGCGGGGACGTCCCACGGTTGGCAGGCATCATGAGGGGCTGCCCGCTGGACGGGCGGCCCTTTGTCTTTGTTGTCGGGGCACGGGCAAGGCGGGGGTTCGGGGCGTCTTGCAGCGTGTGAGCAGCTTTATCCACGTTGGCGGGACAGTGTGTGCGGTGCATTCCGGGCGTCATGTGCCGGGGCGTCATTATCGGGCGGAGTGGTCGCGAAGGCTCGCGATTCGGCTGCCCTGTCTTCTGCCTGCCTGCATCTTCCCCGCTGTTCTCTGTTGCCAGCCCAGAAGGGGCCGCACCTTATTGGCGCGACCCCTTCTGTATGGAATGGCCCGGAGGGGCCTTGTGCGGCCCGCAGGGCTATTGCGGGCGCGGGCGTTGCGTCACATGGCCTCGGCCTGTGGCTGGGGCACGGGGAAGACGGTGTCGTAGGCGAGGTTGAAGAGGAAGGCGTACACGGGCACCAGCACGAGATAGCCCGCGTCAAGCAGCACCGCTTCGACGAATCCGAAGTCGAGCATGTACATGATGAGCGGCACTGAGACGAAGGCGAAGCCTATCTCGAAGGTGATGGCGTGGGCGGCGCGCAGCCAGAAAGGACGTGGCGCAAGCGGTCTGCCCAATCGCAGCAGCATCCTGTCGAAGGCGACGTTGTAGAGATAGTTCCATAACATGGCGAGGGTGCTCATGATGACGCTGAGCATCCCGAAGGAATGGGCGGGTACGCCGAGAACGCCCGGAAGGACGAGTACGGTGGTGGTGATGAGCAGGATTTCGAACAGCAGGGTGTGACGAATCCTGTCGGCACGGGTACGCATGAAAGGCTCCTTGCAACTGATGTCGCCGTGTTCTATCTGGAAGACGGATTGATGCAAGTTAAAGTCTATCTGAAAAACAGATGGAGACGAGGGTGCAGTACAGCTGGGAACAGGTAGAGGCCTTTGTCAGGGCAGCCCGTCTGGGCTCTTTCTCCGCCGCGGCGCGCGAGTTGGGCAAGGCCCAGTCGGCAGTGAGTACGGCCATCGCCAACCTCGAGGCGGACCTTGGCGTGAATCTCTTCGACCGTGCCGGACATCTGCCGGTACTGACCCCCGAAGGTGAGGCGCTGCTTGGTGATGCGGAGCGGTTGCTGGCGCGTGGAGAACGCTTCGGCAGCAGGGCGGCGACGCTCGCCACGGGGGTCGAACCGCGCCTTGTGCTGGCGGTGGACGAGCTTGCGTGGGGGCCTGCCCTCGTGGACAGGCTCACCGGGTTCGCGGAACGCTGGCCGGATGTGGAGATGGAGTTCCTGTTCGGCATCGTGGGGGATATCGCCCTCATGGTGGCCGAGGGGCGGGCGCACATGGGTATCATGGTCCCCTTGGCCGACCCGCGGGGGCGCAGGGTCTATGCCGAGGAGGCTTGGCGTGACGCCGAAAGCAGGCTGGCGGGGCTGGACTACTTTCCGGCTGGGGCCGTGCCAGCACTGCCCGTGGTGGCGGCGGGGCATCCGCTGGCGGGACGCCGTGCGGTGTCTCCGGATGAACTGGAGGCGCTGCGCCAACTGGACATCACCAGCCGGGGCGGAGAGCGTCCCGATGCCCTGTCGGGGCAGGTGTGGCGCGTGGACAGCTACTGGGCGCTACGCGACCTCGTACGTGCCGGACTGGGCTGGGCCTACCTGCCGGAAAGTCTTGCCGCATCCGACCTCGATGCGGGCAGGCTGGTGCGCCTCGACCTTGCCCCCGCGGGCGAGGTCTGGCGGTGGCCGTTGTACCTCGTCCGTGATGCTAGGCGCGCACCGGGCCCAGCGGCGCGGTGGCTTCTGGAGGCACTGGCGAAGGCCGTCTAGGTGCAGGGGGACGGGGTGGCCCGAGTGCTGGTGGCGGCGCTGGTGACGTTGCCGGACGCCGCCGGATGACGCCGGATGACGCCAATGGCTGCCGCATGGCGCAGGGTTGCCACGGGCGATGAAGACGCGGGGCTGCGAAGGTGGGTCAGCTGGCTGCGAGGGCCAGAAGCTGTTCGTAGCAGCCGGGCAGGGGCTGCTGGTCGGTGATGTGCTGGCGCAGGAAGTCGTTGATGGGCCCCACCATGGCGATGGCCTTGTCGATGTCGGGGTTGGAACCCGTGGCGTAGGCCCCGATGTTGATCATGTCCTCGACCCGGCGGAAGGTCGCCATGTGGCGGGTGAGTATCCGGCCCGCGTTGACGATGTCGTCGGGGCAGATGTCGGTGCGAAGGCGGCTGATGGACTTGAGCACGTCGATGGCCGGAAAGTGCCCCTGGTCGGCAAGTTCACGCGTGAGCACGATGTGACCGTCGAGGATGGAGCGCACGGCGTCGGCGATGGGTTCGTTGAAGTCGTCGCCATCCACCAGGACGGTGTAGATGCCGGTGATGGTCCCCTCGGGGCTGCGGCCCGCACGTTCGAGAAGGCGTGGCAACTGGGCGAAGACGGTGGGCGTGTAACCCTTGGTGGTGGGCGGTTCACCCACGGCGAGGCCCACTTCGCGGGCAGCCATGGCGAAGCGCGTCACCGAGTCCATCATCAGCAGCACGTCCTTGCCCTGGTCGCGGAAGAACTCCGCCACGGCGGTGGCTGCGTAGGCCGCGCGCATCCGCACCAGCGGAGACTGGTCCGAGGTCGCCACCACGAGCACCGAACGGGCCATGCCCTCCGGGCCGAGGTCCTTCTCCATGAACTCGACCACTTCTCGCCCGCGTTCGCCGATGAGACCGATGACGTTGACCTGCGCCTCGGTGTAGCGGGCCATCATGCCCATGAGCGTCGACTTGCCGACGCCGGAACCCGCCATGATGCCCACTCGTTGCCCGCGGCCGAGGGTCAGCAGGCTGTTGATGCAGCGCACGCCCACGTCCAGCGGCGTGTCGATGCGCGGCCGGGTGAGGGGGTTGGGTGGCGAGGCGTAGAGGGGGGCCCATGCCTCCGGCATGACGGGCGTGCCGCCATCGAGGGGGGCGCCGAAGGCGTCGAAAGCCCGGCCCAGCAGTCCTTCGCCCACGGGAAAGACCGGGGGAAGGCTGGAGTTGCGGATGAGGCTGCCGGGACGCACCCCGCGCAGTTCACCGTAGGGCATGAAGAGCAACCGTCCGTCACGGAAGCCCACCACTTCGGCGGCGACGCTTTCACCGCCGTCATCGGGCAGCATGTGGCACACGGCACCCAGTGGTGCCTTGATGCCGGAACCTTCGGCCACGAGGCCCACGACCTTGGTTATCTTGCCGAAGGTCTGCATGGGGGCGCATTCGCGCAGAAGGTCGAGACAGGCTCGCGGGCCGCCGCTCATGCGTCGTTCCCCACGGGGCCGCTGCCAGACTTCTCGGCGGGCAGGGTCAGGTGCGCCAGCACCTCTTCGATGACGGAGCGGCGTGTCTCCATGCGGTTGTCCGCCATGCCGTCGTCACTCTCGACCACCAGCCCGCCGGGGGCCATGGACGCATCGCCGCGCACCGTCCACGATTCGAGCCCCGCCAGTCTCTCTCTGGCGGCCTGCACCATGTCGGCCACGGCGGCCTCGTCTTCGGGATTGACCCTGATGATGAGGTGGCGGCGGCTGTCAAGGGCCTGTGCCGCCTGAACGAAGAGGGCGCGCAACACCTCTGCGCGCTCTTCGGCGAGTACCACGCCTGTGTAGCGTTCGACGCTGGCGCGCAGCAGGGCGACGAGGTCTTCGCGCCATGTGCCGAAGATGGCAGAGCATTGCCCCTGTATGGCCTGCAACACGGCGGCCACCGAATCGCCCATGCCGGCCCTGAATTCGTCGAGTTCGGCGCGTGCGGCATCCAGACCGGCGGCATAGCCCTCTTCATGGGCCTTCGCACGCAGGGCGTCGGCTTCACGACGGGCCTCGTCCAGCACCTCCCGGGCGCGGGCGGCGGCCTTCTCTCGGACGCGTTCCATGTATTCGGCTTCGGTGCGTTCGTCCCACAGTGGACGCCGCGTTCCCTCAAGGTCGGTGATGGTCGCCTCGTCCATGGGGCCCGGCCCCATGTAGATGGTGCCCCAGCGTTTCGCCTCGCCGTCAGACGAAGACATCTCCGCCTCCGCGACCGATCATCACACGGCCTTCGGCTTCGAGCCTGCGTACGGTCTTCACGATGTTCTGCTGTGCCGCCTCCACGTCCGAAAGGCGCGTGGGGCCCATGATTTCGAGGTCTTCCCGGATCATGGTGGCCGCGCGTTCCGACATGTTCTTGAAGAACTTCTCCTTGAGGTCGTCGGCGGAACCGCGCAGGGCCATGGTGAGGTCTTCGTTGGAGATGTCCTTGAGCAGTTCGCGGATGCCGCGGTCGTCCAGCGAGGAGACGTCCTCGAACACGAACATGAGGTTGCGGATGTCTTCCGCCATCTGGGCCGATTCTTCCTCGATTTCGGCGATGACCTCCTCTTCGGTGGCGCGGTCGACGGCGTTGAGGATTTCGGCCACGGACTGGACACCGCCCACCTTCTTGCCTTCCTTGCCGCCCATGGCGATGAGCTGGCTTTGCAGCACCTTGTCCACTTCCATGAGCATGTCTTCGGGCACGGCTTCGAGCCGCGCGAGGCGCATGAGCACTTCGGTGCGGACACCGGCAGGCAGGTTGGTGAGCAGGTCGGCGGCGCGTTCCGACGGCATGTGCCCGAGGATGAGGGCCAGCGTCTGTGGATGTTCGTTGCGCAGTATCTGGGCCAGCAGCCGGGGGCTGATGTTGCCCAGTTCGCGGAAGGGCGCAGGGCCGGACTCGAGGTTGAGCTGGTCCATGATGTACTTGGCCGTCTCGCTGTCGAGGTTCTTCATGAGCAGGCGCTTCACCGCATCCTGCCCGCCGGCGATCATCTCCTGCCCGGTGACGAGCGCGTGATGGAACTCGCGCAGGACATCCTCGACCACTTCCTTGGGCACCGTCTCCATTTCGACGATGGCCTTGGATACGGCGGCTATCTCCTGCCTGTCCATGCGCTTGAAGACTTCCGACGTGAACTTGTCGCCCATGGCGAGCAACAGGACCGCGGTCTTCTCCGGGCCTTTAAGCTGCCCCGGCCTTTGTTCCTTCGGCATTTTTCAACCAGCTCCTGATGATGCCAACGGCCTGGTCCATGTTCTGCTCCGCGAGCTGCATGGCATGGGCCTTGATGTCTTCGATCTTGCGCAGCGCATCCAGTGCGTCCACTTCCTCGTCGCCTTCGATGAGCGCGAGACGCTCTTCGCCTGCGGGCAGCCCTTCAAGCCCTTCGATCATCTCGCCTTCGACCTTGGGCCTGATGAGGGCCATGACCACGGGCCTGACCACCAGCAGCAGGAAGAGGAAGACCAGCAGGGCGTTGAGCAGCGGCTTGCCGAGTCGCAGGGCGTAGTCGAGGAACAGTTGCGGCAGGCTCGCCTCCTGCGGCAGGTCGGGGCCGCCGAAGGAGATGGAGTTGACCTCCACGGTGTCGCCACGTGCCCTGTCGTAGCCCACGGCGCTGGAGACAAGCTGGCGGATGCGCTGCATCTCTTCGGCGTTGCGCGGGACGAAGGTGTAGGTGCCGTCTGCAGCCTTCTCATACGTGCCGTCGACGATGACCGCAACGGAAAGACGGCTCAGGTCGCCCACGTTGGCGACGATGTTCTGTTCTTCCTTGTTGATTTCGAAGTTGGTGGTGCGTGTCTCGCGCGTGCCTTCCTGCGTACTGGCGCTGCCGGAGATGCCGTCGCCCCTGAAGTTGGCGTCGGGGGCACCTGCCTCGAGGTTGGCGCGGCCACGGGTGCTCTCTTCGCTGCGCTGTTCGGAACGCACCACGGTCTTCTCCGGGTCGTAGAGTTCACGCCGTATGGTGCGCTGGCTGAAGTCCACGTCGGCGTTGACCTTGGCGATGACCTTGCCGGGGCCGATGACAGGGTAGAGCAGTTCCTCGATGCGCCGTTCGAGGTTCTGTTGCAGGCGCATCTTGTATTCAAGCTGCGTGGTGGTGAGGCCCTGAAGGCTGTCGTCCTCGGTGGGGTAGTAGAGTATCTTGCCCGAGGTGTCGGCCACGGAGACACGGTTGCGGTCCATGCCCTCCACCGCCATGACCACGAGGTTGACGATGGCCTGCACGTCCTGTGCTTCCATCTTCTTGCCTTCGCGCAGCTTGACCACCACAGAGGCCGAGGGCTTCTGCTGCTCTTCGATGAACAGGCTGCGGTGGGGGATGACAAGGTGCACCCTTGCGGTCTCCACACCGGGGAATTCGCTGATGGTGCGGATGAGTTCGCCCTGAAGGGCACGCTGGTAGTTGATCTTCTGTACGAAGTCGGTCTGGCCGACCTTGAGGTCGTCGAATATCTCGAAGCCGATGCCCTGCCCCACGAGGTTGCCCTCGCCCGCCACCTTGATGCGCAGGTCGTACAGCTTGTCGGCGGGCACGAGCACCGTTCCGCCGTCGTTCTCGAGCTTGTACGGCACCTTGTTGGCCTGAAGCAGCTTCACCACGCGGTTGGCGTCTTCGCCTGCGAGGTTGGAGTACAGGACCCGGTAGTCCGGGCGGTTGATCCAGAGGATGAGCGTGAAGAAGATGCCGACGGTGACGAGCGCGAGCCCGACGATGAAGACGCGCTGGGACATGGAGATGCGCGACCAGAAGGCTCTTGCCTTGTCTGTGGCGTCGGTGATCATGGGAGACATCGTTTCCTCCGGGGGCGGTCGGGCTGGCGGTGGAGTGGCGTTGCGGCGCGGCTAGAACTGGATGCGACTCAGTTCGCGGTAGGCTTCCATGACCTTGTTGCGCACGGCAGAGGTCATGCTCACGGCAAGCCCGGCCTTCTGCAGGGTGATCATCAGCTCATGCACGTTCTGCGTCTCGCCCGAGGCGAACGAGGTGATCATCTTGGATTTCTCGCCCTGCATCTCGTTCACCTTGCCGAGAGAGTCGGTGAGCGTCTCCGTGAACGACTTGCCGGGTGCCTGCCCCTGCTGTGGCAGCATGGCACCTGCGGACGTGGTCTTCTCGGCCTTGGTGAAGTTGGCGAGGGCGTTGGTGTAGGCCTTGAGGCCGATACTCTGGATGGTCATGTCGTTCTCCGTGCCTAGCGGCCTATTTCAAGGGCCTTGCTGTACATGGCCTTGACGGTGTCCACGGTGGTGACGTTGGCCTCGTAGCCGCGCTGGGCGGTCATGAGGTTGGCCATCTCCTCCACCACGTTGATGTCAGGGTACGAGACGAACCCCTGCTGGTCGGCATCGGGGTGCCCCGGTTCGTACACGCGCTTGAAGGGCCGCTGGTCGCGTACCACGTTCATCACGCGCACACCGCGCAGTTCACGGTCGAGTGCAGACTCCATCTGCTTGCTGAAGGGGCCGTCCACCTCGGTGGCGGCCATGATGGTGGTCTTGCGGCGATAGGGGCCGCCCTCGGCCGTGCGCGTGGTCTTGGCGTTGGCGAGGTTCATCGAGATGATGTTCATGTTCGTGCGTTCCGCCGTGAGCGCGGAAGCGCCGATATCGAGCGCGGTCATGAAGTCCATTACTTCTGGCCCTCCATGATGATGGTCTTGATGCCTTCGAAGTTGCCTTTGATGACCGTGGCAAGGGCGTTGTACTGCAGCGACGCCTTGGCCATCTTGGTCATCTCCTTGTCCAGATTGACGCGGTCCTCACCGTGGACGACCCGCGGCTTGAAGGTCTTCGACCACTCAGGGCCGAAGCCCTCGGGGTCGAAGACGGCGGGCAGATGCTGTTTCTCGGTGATGGTCATGCGCCCTTTGGCGTCCAGCCCCAGTGCCGACTGAAGCTCCTTCTCGAACTCGAGCTCGCGCGGCTTGTAGCCGGGCGTGCGCACGTTCGCGATGTTGCTCATGACGACATTCTGACGCTGGAGTTGCATGTCCATGACCTTGCCCACAAGGTTCACGTGGGATTCATACATGCTTTTCATGCGGTTACCTCCGTATCGTCATGTCCGTGGCAGACGTTGCCGGTTGCGTGTCCGCTTCCGACGACAGGAGGAAAGCAAAAAGGGTTCCACGTCTGATTTCGTTTCTATTCCAATGTGTTGAGTGGATTGTCAGGCGTGAGTGACGTCGGTAAGCCGTCGCCGGGAAGGTCGTCAGCACGTCTGTTTTGGTATGCACCAAGCCCCCGTGGGGGCGCAGGGGAGGCACCCTGTTACAATGGATAATGGAAGGTATGCGGCGGACGGGGCGCTGGATGGCGACTGACATGGCGGGTTGTTTCCACAGGCATGGGTGGCTGCCGGCGGCGCAGGGGGGCTTCGCACCCTGCGGCACAGCTGGTGCAGGCATCCGTCGTGTGGCGTGAGGAAGGAGTTGCCTAGCGCAGCACTCAGGCGTACGAATCGCCTGCCTCTGGTGGACTTGCGGCGGCGGAAGGGTGACGTAATTGCCGGATGTCATCGTTGTGTGTTTCTGTAAGATGCTGTAAAAATGGAAGTTGATTTTTTGGGCATGGCGCTTGCTTGGTATCTCGTGCCTGCTCTGCCAGCGGCCCCCGTCATGCAGGCGGCAAGGGCGCGCAGACAAGGCTTCAACGTCCCACTGTCATGGAGGGGAAACCATGAGCAGCCATCTGGATTACGAAATCAACAAGGAATTGGGCGAGTGCTACCTGTTCATGGGTGACCTCGAAAAGGCGGAGGACTACTACCGCAAGGCTGCCGCCAGCAATGGCGTGCATCCCGACCCATATCTCGGACTCGCAACCATCGCCGTCCAGCGCGGTGCGCTTTCGGACGCACTCGTCCTCTACCGCAAGGCGGCGGACATCGAAGCGGGAGACAAGGCCCTTGCGGGCATGGGTCTCGTGGAGATGGAACAGGGCGATGCCGAGGCGGCCTACGGGCACCTCGCCGCAGCGCTGGCGCTGAATCCCGAGAACCTTGTCGCCATGAATTGCATAGTGCGTCTCGGATACCATTTCGGGCGTGTCGCCGATGTCGTGCCGTACCTCGAGAATTATCTCTCTCTCGTCCCGGGAAAGGACACCGTGCGTACCACGCTTGCGGGCTGTCTCATCACCCTCGGACGCCCTGAAGAGGCACGTGCCCATCTTGAACAGGTGCTGGCCGGCGACCCCGCCAACCCCGAGGCGCGCTCACTGTATGAAGGTCTCGCCGCCTAGTGCGGCGTGCGATACTCCCCTCCCCATGATTTTCCGGCCCCTTCGCTGGCGCTGGGGGCCGGAAAATCTCTTAACGCCGAGGGCAAGGGCTGCATCCTGAAGATGCGGCCCTTTTTGCGTTCTTCCGGGGGGGATGAGGGTGACGTGGTACAGGCGTGCGCGTGCCCGGTGTCCGTCCTATCAGGGGGCCGTCGGGGCTGCATGAACGCGCGCTGGGTCACTTTGCGTGGCGCGGGTCGCTTCCGCGTCGACTGCGCAGGGGAGGGCGTCTGCAACCGGCATGATGCTGCGAGGCAATGCCCGTGAGACACCTTCCGGCGTCAGCGGTAGGCCGAGGGGGCGATACCGGAACAGCCGACAGGTCACGGACGGGCTGGAGGCTGCCTTGCAGTGCCACAAGCACCGGGCGAGTCGCCAAATGCAAAGGCCGCCCGGAGGCGGCCTTGATGGATGGCATGCAGCGTGCGGTGACTACTTCAGGTTGGCGGCGTACCAGTCGCCAGCCAGTCGCAGCCCCTCGCGCACGTCGTACACCGGGGCGTAGCCCAGAAGCGTCTGTGCGCGGGTGATGTCGGCCAGCGAGTGACGCACGTCTCCCGCGCGGAAGTCGCGATGCACGCAGGTGGCCCCGGCGGCTTCGGGCTTGTGACGCACCACCTCTTCGCGGATGAGGTCGAAGAGTTCGTTCAGTGTGGTGCGCTGGCCGAAGGCCACGTTGTACACCTTGTCGCGTGCTTCGGCAGGGGCCAGCGAAGCGAGGATGTTGGCCTGCACCACGTTGTCGATGTAGCAGAAGTCGCGGCTGGTCTCGCCGTCGCCGTTCACGAACACGGTCTCGCCGCGCAGCAGGCTGGCGAACCACTGGGGGATGACGGCTGCGTAGGCACCGAAGGGGTCCTGGCGCTGCCCGAAGACGTTGAAGTAGCGCAGCCCGATGGCGGTGAAGCCGTAGCAGCGCGCGAACACGTCGGCGTAGAGTTCGTTGACGTACTTGGTGACGGCGTAGGGCGAAAGCGGCTTGCCGATGATGTCCTCGACCTTGGGCAGCGTCGGTTCGTCACCGTAGGTGGAACTGGACGCCGCGTAGACGAAGCTCTTGGCGCCGGCATCACGGGCGGCCACCAGCATGTTGACGAAACCGGTGATGTTGCACTCGTTGGAGAGGATGGGGTCGTCGATGGAGCGCGGTACCGACCCGAGGGCCGCCTGATGCAGCACATGGTCGACGCCCTTGCAGGCTTCGTGGCAGGTGGCGAGGTCGCGGATGTCGCCCTCGATGAAGCGGAACGACGCCCAACGCTCTTCGCCCACGAGGTCGCGCACCATGTCGAGGTTGCGCTGGTAGCCGGTGAGGAAATTGTCGAGGCCCACCACGCGCTGTCCCTGCCTGAGCAGGGTCTCCAGCAGGTTGGAGCCGATGAACCCGGCTACGCCCGTGACAAGCCATGTGCGCGGGCTGGCGTTGATGTCCTGCAGGACGGAGTCGAACGTGCTCATTGTATACCTCCGGGCGGTACGGGCCGCCGTTGTGTGCGATATGCCGCGTGCCCCGGCGGGGCATACGGCCTAGCCGGATGTATACACTTGGACGAGGCCTGTAAAGGCGCGCACGATAGAAGCTGCGAGCGCTACAGTTCAAGCAGGCGCGCGACGCGTGCCGGGTCGAGTCCGCCATGCGCGTCGGCGGGGCCGTCACCCAGAAGGCGCAGCACTTCGCCGTAGGCCTGGTCGGCGTCATCGGCAGCGGGGCGCACGGGCACACCGGCAAGCTGGTCGGCAGGGCTGGTGGTGCTGCGTTTGCGTTCGGCGAGGTCGCGGACACGGTGCAGCAGCGAGTCGACGCGGGAGAACGGGTCGTTCACGGAATGGGTGGCGGTGATGGTGGACATGGCTACCTCCGGCAGGGTTTTCCTTGTGACGGAAACAAGCAAGAAGCGTGCAAGCTGATGCGTCAAGCGCCTTGATGGCGCCTTCGATGTGGCGCTTCGACGTCACGTTTCACCATGGCGCATCGGGGACGCCTCGTCGGGCAAGGCTGCCGTGTGCGGCCGCACGGCAGGCGTAACCATCGTAAGGGGCAAGTGCAGCCTTGCGTTTCCGGGGCGACACGGTACACTCTTGCAGGCGGCTTCTGCCGCCGAACCGTGTCTGCCGCCGAACCGTGTCGGGCAAGACGCGGGCCATTTTCCGGAGGCCGCACATCGCATGGCACGTCATCTTCTTCTCTTCGACATCGGCAACACCAACGTCAAGGTGGGCATCGCCACCGAAGGCACCGTGCTCACGTCCTACGCCCTGCCTACCGACGGCACGCAGACGGGTGACGGCTTCGGGCTGGCGCTGCTGGACATCATGCGTCATGCGGGGCTTGGCGCGGACGACATCGACGCGTGCGTGGGCAGTTCTGTTGTGCCAAGCCTCGACCCCCTGCTGCGCCACGCCTGCGAGCGTTTCCTGTGGCGACCGTTGCAGTTGGCGCATGTCGACCTGCCCGTGCCGCTCGAGAACCGCTACGAGCGCCCCACCGAAGTGGGTGCCGACCGGCTGGTGGCGGCGTTCGCCGCCCGCAGGCTCTATCCCGACGCACGGGCGCTCGTCTCCGTCGATTTCGGCACGGCAACGACATTTGACTGTGTCGATGGCGACGCGTATCTTGGTGGACTGATTTGTCCCGGTGTCCTTTCCTCTGCCGGGGCGCTTTCGTCGCGTACGGCGAAGCTCCCCCGCGTGAGCCTCGAAGTGAGCGAGGACATGCCCGTTGTCGGGCGAAGCACCACCACGAGCCTCAATCACGGCTTCATCTTCGGTTTCGCCGCCCTTGCGGAAGGTGTGACCGCGCGGCTGCGCAAGGTGTTGCCCGAACCGCTTGAAGTGGTCGCCACAGGCGGCTTCGCCCGTGCCGTGGCCCGGGTTTCGGACTGTTTCGACCATGTCAGGCCCGACCTGCTGCTGGAGGGCCTGAGATTGCTGTATCTTGAAAGCGAACAACGCTGACAGGCTAATGGCCCGGCAGACCCTCCCGCGGGCTGACCGGCGCAAGGCGGCGCACCGTCGCCGCACCTCAGAAAGCAAGGAGATGCACATGAGCACCATCGTTTCCGTCTGGGCGCGCGAGATTCTTGACTCCCGCGGGAATCCCACCATCGAGGTCGAAGTCTCCCTCGAATCCGGCCATTCCGGGCGTGCCGCCGTGCCGTCCGGTGCCTCCACCGGCACCCGTGAAGCCCTCGAACTGCGTGACGGCGACAAGGGCCGCTACAAGGGCAAGGGCGTGGAGAAGGCCGTGGACAACGTCATGGGCGAAATCGCCGAGGCCGTCATCGGGCTCGACGCCCTGCGTCAGGTGCAACTCGACAACACCCTTCTCGACCTCGACGGCACCGACAACAAGGAACGCCTCGGGGCCAATGCCATGCTGGGCGTCTCGCTGGCGACCGCCCGTGCCGCTTCGAGCTTCCTCGGCCTGCCGCTGTACCAGTACCTCGGCGGGGTCAACGCCAAGGTGCTGCCCGTGCCGCTGATGAACATCATCAACGGTGGCGCGCACGCCCCCAACAACCTCGACATCCAGGAATTCATGATCATGCCCATCGGTGCCGCCACCTTCCGTGACGCGCTCCGCATGGGTGCCGAGACCTTCCATACCCTCAAGGCCCTGCTCGCCGCCGACGGTCACGTGACCAGCGTGGGCGACGAGGGCGGCTTCGCCCCCAACCTCAAGAGCCACGACGAGGCCTTCAAGTACATCACCCGCGCCATCGAGGAGTCGGGCTACATCCCCGGCGCCGAGATAGCGCTGGCCATCGACGCCGCCGCCTCCGAGTTCTACCGCGACGGCAAGTACCATCTGGCGGGTGAGGGCAAGACCTTCTCCAACAGCGAGATGACCGAATGGCTCGGCGAGTTCACCGCCAAGTATCCGCTCATCTCCATCGAAGACGGCCTTGCCGAAGGCGACTGGGAAGGCTGGGGCGAGCTCACCTACAAGCTGGGCGACACCGTGCAGCTTGTGGGCGACGACATCTTCGTCACCAACCCCGACATCCTCGCGCAGGGCATCGATGAAGGCGTGGCCAACTCCATCCTCATCAAGCTGAACCAGATTGGCACGCTCACCGAGACCCTCGACACCATCGAGATGGCGAAGCAGGCGGCCTACACCACGGTCATCTCGCACCGTTCGGGCGAGACCGAAGACCACTTCATCGCCGACCTCGCCGTGGGCCTCAACGCCGGGCAGATCAAGACCGGCTCGCTGTGCCGCAGCGACCGTCTCGCCAAGTACAACCAGTTGCTGCGCATCGAAGAGGACCTCGACGATGCGGGCATCTACTTCGGCCCCATGATCGCCTCCCACTTCGGCTACGAGGGCGACGAAGAGTTCGAGGACGCCTAGTCCGCTTGCCTTTCGCGCCCGCAGCCGTTATGAAGCCGCCAGCGAAGGCCCGCCCCGACGGTGTGGCCCGCCAACGGAGATGACATGACGGATACGGGTACGTTCAGCGGGGCTTATGGCCCCACCGCCACGCGCCCTTGACGTGCGTCCGTGAACCGGCCGGAACCCCTACAGGTTCCGGCCGGTATTCTTTTCAAGCAGGAGGAGAGCCGATGCAATTGCTCGACGGCAAGGCCACAGCGGCCACCATTCGCGAAGAACTGCGCGCCGAGATAGCCGCGCTGACCCCGCGCGCCCGCCGCGCACCGGGGCTTGCGGTCATCCTCGTGGGTGAGGACCCCGCGTCGCAGGTCTATGTGCGCAACAAGGAAAGGGCCTGCCACGATACGGGTATCGTGTCCGAGGCGTTTCGCCTTGCCCCCACCACGACACAGGAAGAGCTTGAACGGCTCATCGCCGACCTGAACGTTCGCCCCGACATCGACGGCATCCTGTTGCAGCTGCCCCTGCCGCGCGGTCTCGACGCCCAGCGTTGCCTCGAGGCCATCGACCCCGCCAAGGACGTGGACGGCTTCCATCCCCAGAACATGGGGCGTCTCGCCCTCGGGCTGCCGGGTTTCCGCCCCTGTACCCCTGCCGGGGTGATGACGCTGCTGGAGCGTTACGACCTCTCGCCCTCCGGTCGCAAGGCCGTGGTGGTGGGCCGCAGCAACATCGTGGGCAAGCCCCTCGCCCTCATGCTGGGCGCACCGGGCAAGTACGCCAACGCGACGGTGACGGTCTGCCACTCGGGCACCCCCGACCTCGCGGCCGAATGCCGTACCGCCGACTTCCTCTTTCTTGCCATCGGGCGTCCGCGGTTCGTCACTGCCGACATGGTACGTGAAGGCGCCGTCGTGGTGGACGTAGGCATCAACCGCACCGAGACGGGTCTTGCGGGCGACTGTGACTTCGAGGGCGTAAGCCGTGTGGCCTCTGCCATCACCCCCGTCCCCGGCGGCGTGGGCCCCATGACCATCGCGCAACTGCTGGTGAACACCGTCCAGTCGTGGAAGGTGCGTTGCGGGCTGTAGTGCTGCGGGCACAGCGCGTCGGGCTTCGGGGCTGGCGTCCGTAGCGCATGGCGGGACAGTGATTGCCTGCTGCCGTGCCGCCCGTCGTACCTTCCCTCTTGCCGCCGCGCGCCAGTACAACTGGCCCTTCTCTTCGGATATATGATCGCATCGAAGCGCGTCGCCCCCCGGTGGCGCGCTTCTTCAATTGTCCGTCGCGGGTGGAGGTGGCGATGGAGGGAGTACAGGCCGCTGGGGCGCAGACTGCCGGGGCAGGGTATGGTGCCTCTGTCGTGCGCCGGTGCTCACCGCCTGCCGAATCTGCTGATGCCGGGGATGAAATCCCGTCCCGGTCGGTCGTTGCGTTGACACCGCCCCTTGGTGCGGCGTAGCAACAACGGGACAGACGGAACATGACGACAGACCCAACCCCCCTACAACGTTACAAGGAAGGGCCTCGTGAGCGTCGATTTCACCTCTTCGTTCAAGGACCCCGCGCTGTGTCGCGGGCTGCTCGACCGGCTGCACCGGGAACTGGACAGGCCTCTGCGGTTCATGGAGGTGTGCGGTACGCACACCGTGGCCATCTTCCAGAGTGGCATCCGTCCGCTTCTGCCCGAGGGCGTCCGCCATCTTTCCGGGCCGGGGTGCCCGGTCTGCGTCACCCATGAAAGTGAGGTGGCGGCGTATCTCCAGCTTGCGGAACGCGGCGACGTCATCATCGCCACCTTCGGCGACCTCATGCGCGTACCGGGCCCCGGCGGGCGCAATCTCAAGCTGGCACAGGCGCAGGGCGCACGCATCGAGGTGGTGTACTCCTCGTTCGACGCGCTGAAGCTGGCTGCGGACAACCCCGGCGAGAAAGTCGTCTTCCTCGGCATCGGCTTCGAGACCACCGCACCCACCGTGGCTGGCACTGTGCAGATGGCCCGTGCACAGGGGCTGGACAATTTCATGGTGCTCTCGTTCCATAAACTGGTGCCGCCCGCGTTGCGCGCCCTGCTGGTCGACCCGGAATGTGCCGTCGACGCCTTCCTGCTGCCCGGCCACGTCTCCACGGTGCTGGGCATCGAACCCTATCGCTTCGTGGCCACCGAATTCGGTACGCCGGGGGTCATCGCCGGTTTCGACCCTGTGGACATCCTTCAGGCGTTGCTCATCATGGTCGAACAGCGCAAGACGGGAGAGTATGGCATCGTCAACGCCTACCGTCGCGCAGTGGACGATGCGGGCAACCCGCGGGCACGACAGGTCATGGACGACGTGTTCATGCAGTCCGATGCGCTGTGGCGTGGCATCGGCCTCCTGCCGGGCAGCGGGCTGGTCTTCCGCCCCGAGTATGCAAGGTTCGACGCCATGCAGCGTCTGGGACTGACTCTGCCCGAAGCGCGCGATACGCCCGGTTGCAAGTGCGGTGATGTGCTCAAGGGCAAGATGCAGCCCAACGAATGTCCTCTTTTCGGCAAGGCCTGCGTGCCCGCAAAACCGGTGGGCCCGTGCATGGTATCCACCGAAGGCAGCTGTGCCGCCTACTACAAATACAACGTCGAGGCGTAACGAATCATGAGCGGCGAAACCCTTCTTCTCGATTACGGCAGCGGCGGGCGCGCATCGCACCGCCTCATTTCCGACCTCTTCCTCCGCCATTTCGACAACCCCATCCTCGGCACGCTCAACGACGCCGCCCGTCTCGACCTGACAGGCCCCCTCGCCATGAGCACCGACAGCTACACCGTAGACCCCATCTTCTTCCCCGGCGGCGACATCGGCACGCTGGCGGTGCACGGCACCGTCAACGACGTCTCCATGCTGGGCGCACGGCCGCGCTACCTCAGCTGCGGTTTCATCCTCGAAGAGGGACTGGACATGGACATCCTCGAACGGGTGGTCGCCTCCATGGGGAAGGCCGCGCGTGAGGCGGGGGTGTTCATCGTGACGGGTGATACCAAGGTCGTGCCCCGTGGGGCCTGCGACAAGATGTTCATCAACACCACCGGCATCGGCGAGATTCTGGTCGACCCCGCGCCCTCGGGCGACAGGGCGCGCCCCGGTGACGCCATCCTCATCAGCGGCAGTATGGGCGACCACGGGCTGACCATCCTCTCGCAGCGTCAGGGGCTGAACTTCGCTGCGGATGTGTGCAGCGACTCGGCCTCCCTCAACAGGGTGGTGGAGAAGCTGGTGCTGGAGGTCGGCGACATCCACGTGCTGCGCGACCCCACCCGTGGGGGTCTCGCCACGACACTGAACGAGATAGCGGGCCAGTCGCAGGCCGTGTGCCATGTGCTGGAGACGGCCGTGCCCGTGCGCGAGTCGGTGCGCAACGGCTGCTCGTTCCTCGGACTCGACCCGCTGTATCTAGCCAATGAGGGCAAGCTCATCTGCATCCTGCCCGAGGAGAGGGCCGAGGCCGCGCTTGCCGTGTTGCGCGAAGGGCCGCACGGTGAACACGCTGCCCGCATCGGGAGTGTGAAGTCCGTCGGTGAACTCGGGGCAGCCCGGGCCGGTCAGGTGGTGATGGAGACGGCCCTTGGCGGGCACCGCCTGCTTTCCATGCTCGAAGGCGAGCAGTTGCCGCGCATCTGCTAGGGCTTCGGACTCTGCTCGAGGGCTTTCCGGGAACACTCCTGTTCGCCGATGCAGCCATCGCCACCCTCCCGTAGACGACCATCCATAAAGCAAAGGCCCGTCCGGCATGTACCGGACGGGCCTTGTCTCTTGCGTTTCCGCAGTCGCAGGGCCGACTAGCGTGCGCCCTTGGGGAAGAGGATGACCCCCACGGTCTTGAGGACGATCTGGATGTCGAGCAGGGGCGACATGTTCTTGATGTAGTAGAGGTCGTATTCGAGTTTGTAACGGGCTTCCTCCACCGAGGCCCCGTAGGGGTAGCACACCTGCGCCCATCCGGTGATGCCGGGCTTCACCGAGTGGCGCACGTAGAAGTAGGGGATGACCTTCTCAAGCTGCCGGACGAACTCCATCCGTTCAGGGCGCGGGCCTATCATGCTCATGTCGCCGCGCAGCACGTTCCACAACTGGGGCAGTTCGTCGATGCGCACCTTGCGGATGAAGCGACCCACGCGGGTGACACGGCTGTCGCCCTTGGTGGCCCATACGGCACCGTCCTTCTCGGCGTCGGTGCGCATGGAGCGGAACTTGAGCACCATGAACTCCTGCTCGTTGATGCCCACGCGCTTCTGGCGATAGATGACCGGGCCGGGCGACTCCATGCGGATGGCGATGGCGGCGACCAGCATGATGGGCGCGGTGGTGATGAGCAAAGAGAGGGAGACGATGACGTCGAACGCGCGTTTGAGGCGACGGACGGAACCCTGCGTATTGAGGTTGAAGCCGTCTTCGGTGAGCAGCCATTCGTCGCGTATCTGGTCGACGGGGATGCGCTTGGCGACGTGTTCGTACAGGGTGCGGATGTCGACGACCATGAGGCCGCGCAGCTTGGCGTCGAGAAGGTCGCGGGCGATGTCTTCGTCCACGGGTGCGTCGGGCAGCATCACCAGCATGGTGGCACCGTAGCGCCGGGCGATTTCGACGGGTTCATAGGGTGCACCAAGGCAGGGGCCCGCATCGGGGTCCACGTCGCCTTCACCCACATAGCCCAGAATCTCGGCTTCGGGCATCCCTTCGTTGAGCAGTTTGCGGACACGGCCCGCCCTGTCGACACCCACCAGCACCACGCGGGGCCGGGTGGTGAAGCGCTGGCCGAAGCGGTGGTAGACCATGCGCCACAGCAGCGTCATGCCCACCACGAGCAGGAGCAGCACCACGAAGGTGGTGCGCTCGAAACGCCAGTGTTCGAACGAATAGAAGGTGAAGCCGGTGAAGATGATGCCGAGCACCGAGGCCACGCTCACGCGGGCGATGCTGTCGCGCACGTCCTCGTGCCCGACGTTGTAGCAGTCGAGCACGTAGAAGAAGAGCAGGAAGAAGAAGGTGGTGAAGGTGGATGCGCCCGTGTAGTCGACGAGGACGTTGTATTCGGCAGGGAGCATGATCTCGCCCGACACATAGAGGGCGACGAGGATGCACAGTGCGTCGAGGGCCTGAAAGTAGGCGTTGCGGATGCCGTTCACTGGGGATTGCCTCCGGCGCGGGGGGCGGCGTCGAGCCGCATGACCCGCATGATGTGTGCGGCGACCTTCTCCGCGTCGAACTCCCGTTCGGCGAGGTCGCGTCCTGCCCGGCCCATGCGCTGCACGAGGGACGGGTCTTCGATGAAACGTTCCATGGCTGCGGCGAGGGCTTCGGGTGAGCGCAAGGGCACCATGAAGCCGTTGACGCCGTCTTCGACCACCTCGCGGCAGCCGGGTGCGTCGGTGACGATGGCGGCGCGGGCCATGCTCATGCCCTCCATGACGGAACACGGCGTGCCCTCGCGCCACGACGGGAGCACGACGACGCTCGCCTCGCGCAGGAAGGGCCGAACGTCGCGCGTCTGGCCCATGTATTCGATGACACCTTCTCGGTGCCACTGGTTGATGGTCTCCATGGGTACGCTGCCAAGTCCCTGCTCGGGCGGGCCCAGCACCCTGAAGCGGGCTTCGGGGTGGCGCGCCTTGAGCATGCGTGCGGCTTCGGCATACTCATAGAGGCCCTTGGCCTCGATGAGTCTGCCTACCAGCAGGAAGGTGACGGGGGCGGTGACGGTCTCGGCAGGGGCGAAATGGTCGAGGGCCACCCCCGTGCCGCGGCTCATGGCCACTTCGGTTCCCGCCGGGACGATGCCCTTTGCGGTGAACACGGCCCTGTCCTCCTCGTTCTGGAAGAAGACGGTGTGCACACAGGCGAGGGCTGCGCGGTACATGAGCACCGCGACCCTGTTCAGCAGGCGTTTGACGGGGGTGTCGGCCTCGAACATGTAGCCGAGCCCCGTGATCATGGCGACGCGCCCCGGAACGCGGGCCAGCGCGGCGGCGGTGGCACCGTAGATGACGGGCTTGATGGTGAAGCAGAAAAGCCTGTCGGGGCGTTCCTGCCTGAAGATGCGATAGAGTGCCGCGAAGGTGGCGACGTCACGCACGGGGTTGAGACCCTTGCGGTCGAGCGGGTAGTGGCGCACACGCACACCCATGGAGGTCAGGGCTGCGTCACCCTCGGCGTCACCGGGAGGGATGATGCACACCACGGTGTGCCCATCGGCCTGAAGGCGCGCGATGAACACGCTCCAGAAATTGACCATGGCCCGGGCCTGATTGCCCAGAATGGCGACGTTCATGTCGCGCCGGCCTCGCTTGCTGCGGTGAGAAGACAAGGCGGGAGGGCGCGGTACGCCCGCGCCGGATGATGCTCCCCCCTCATCCGAGTTGCGCAGTATAGCAGGTGCGGAGATGCCTGAAAAGAGGGAGAAAACCGGGTGCCCCGGCCTCCGGTATGGCTGTGGTGACGGGGCTGCGTCCGGGGCTTCGTGTGGCAGTCCCGACTCTTTGCGGTGGGTTCATTGCAGGGGACACATCGCAACGGGCATCAGCCCCGGCAGGCGTGGCTAGCCGCATCGCCCCGCTGCTTCAGGCTGGCTGGACTGCCTGAAGCCTGTCCCGTGCAACCTGCAGCCACGCGGGTAATGCGTCAAGAACGCCAAGGGTTTCAAGGTGTCTCATGTCGCATCCCGGCAGGGTGAGGTTGCCGCCTTCCGCAAGCAGGGCATCGATGGCGTCGGGGGTCTGCAACAGGTGGTCGATGGCGTTGGCCACGTGTACCACCGTCACCGTGCCCAATACCGTCTCTGAGTCCGCAGGATTGTGATGTCGCGCGATGGCCGTGACCACGGGGATGGGTAGCCCCCACGTGCCAAGCAGATACGACCCCACATCGGCATGGGTGGCCTTGTGGTGCCTGCGTTCGATGTCGATGAACGAACCTTCTCCAGCCGCCATGCGTTCGAAGACGGCATTGACCCTGTCGGGGGCGATGGCGGCAAGGGCAAGCTTGCCCACGTCGTGCAGCAGGCCGGCTGAAAGGGCGTTGTCGCGCTCCTCGTGGGACAGTCCCGCCTGCGTGGCGATGCCCTGTGCTAGCCCGGAGGTGCGGACACCGTGCTCCCACAGCCCGGTCAACTGCCGGACGGCGACGGGCGCACCCCCCAGGGAATCGAAGAGGTGTGCGGCCAGCACGAGTGAGCGCAGGGCCCGTACGCCCAGCAGCACGACGGCCTGTTCCGGCATGGAGATGCGTCTGGCGAAACCGTAGAAGGCCGAATTGACGAGGCGCAGCAGGTTCGCCGAGAGGGCCATGTCCCTCTGGATGAGTGTGCCAAGCCTGCGTAGCGACGGGTTGGGGGCGTTCAGTTCGGCGAGCACTTCGCGCAAGGTCTCGGGAAGGGAGGGCAACGCGTCGAGGCGCGACAGCCTGCCGTAAAGGTCGTCATCGGCGATGAGTGGGCGTAGGCGCAGCGCGTCTTCCAGTGCGGGGACGAGACGGGCGGCATCGCACGGTTTGCTGATGGACTGGTGCGCAAGAGAGGACGTATGCAGATGCGAGGTCTCTTCGGTATAGCCCGAGAGCACCAGCCGTAACGTGGTGGGGCGCGCGGTGCGGATGTGCCGCAACAGGGTGGCGCCGTCCATGCCCGGCATGCGGATGTCTGCCACCACCACGTCGACTTCCGTCTGGTCGACGATGCGCAGGGCATCCGCGGCGTCGTGGGCGAAGAGCATGTTCCATCGGTTCTGTTGCGGGGCAAGCATGCGCCGCAGGCCGTTGAGCACGTTATGGTCGTCGTCGACGAACAGGATGACGGGCAGCATCATGCCTCCTGCGAGGGCGAAGTGAAGGGCAGACGGATGAAGAACGTGGAACCGAGGCCCGGTTCGCTTCGGAAGAACAGTTGGCCCCCCAGTCTGCCGACGATGCAGGCGTGGGCGATGGCCAGCCCCTGTCCCGTACCCCGTTCCATGGGCTTGGTCGTGAAGAAGGGGTCGAAGACGTGTGCTGCGTGTTCGGGTTTGATGCCCGCGCCGTTGTCGCTGACGCTGACCTCGGCCCAGCCCGCCTTGAGTCGGGATGTGATGACGATGCTCCCCTCATGCGCCGGGTCTTCGGCCTTGCGGTCCTCGATGGCATGTACGGCGTTGATGAGCAGGTTGAGCACCGTCTGGTTGAACTCGGACGGCACACAGGGGACGGGAGGCAGCCCGGGGGCGAGGTCGAGTCGAAGCGAGGCCACACGGCGCCATGAGCTTCGGGCGACGTTGACGGTGCTTTCGATGTTGAAGTTGATGTCGACGGGGACCACGGTGCCATTGCCGGGGTGGGCGAATTGCCGGACGGAACGCACGATGGCGGCGATATGCTCGACCCCCTCAAGACATTCGCGCAGTGCCCGCGGGGCTTCGTCGCGCAGGTAGGCGGTGTCCAGGTGCTGCATGGCGTCGAGCGCCGCGTCGATGGAGGGCACGTCGCTGCTACCGTCTCGCGCTGTGCGGAGGGCCGTGTCGCAGGTCGTATAGGCCTTCATGATGTCGTCGAACGCATGTTGCAGGAACGTCAGATTGCTGCCGAGGTACTGGACGGGGGAGTTGATTTCATGGGCGATGCCCGTGGCGAGACTGCCCACGGCCTCCAGCTTCTGGGTCTGCGCCAGCTGGCTTTCGAGGATGCGGCGTTGCGTGATGTTGGTGATCATGGCCGTGAGCCCGATGAAATGCCCGTGGCTGTCTCGCAGGATGGAGGGAGAGACAAGGGAGAACGCCCGTCCGCCCTTGGAAGTGAGCCATGTTATCTCTTGCAGTGAGGGAGGGGCTTCTCCGGGGAAGAGAAGGTTCTGAAACGCCTGACGACTTTCGGGGGCCACAAGGTCGAGTGCCTCGCGTCCGGCCAGCGCATCGGCATCATGCTCCACCATGGCGCAGAACGGGCCGTTGATGTAGGTCATGCGGCCTGCGGCGTCGGTGAAGAGCAGCCCTTCCTGCATGGTGTCCAGCAGCATCCTGTAACGAACCTCGCTGCGGGCGAGGTCGGCCTCTGCACGGCGCAACGCGGTGACGTCGCTGCGCATGAGCACCGCACCGGTCAGGGGTGGCATCAGGGGTGCCAGCTGCAACATGAAGTGACGCCGTCCGTCGGCCATGACCTCGTATTCGAGCGACCCACCCTCGCGTCGTCCTGCCAGAATCTCGCGCAGCAGCGTCGCCGCATCGCCCGCCGAGGGGATGTCCGGCGTCTTGGCGTCAAGGGCGGAGAGATAGTCGGCCCCCGGCAGGCAGCGCATGGGTTCGGGCAGGGACATGTCCGCCGCGGCATGAAGCCACGAGGCGTTCACGTGGGTGATGCGTCCGGTTCCGTCCACCACGGCGACCTGCGCCGGGAGCGTGTCGAGAATGGCCGCGATGTGGGCATGTGCCCGCTGGTGCTGGAGCAGGGTCGCCGTGCGGTCGAGGGCCGCGCCGAGCATTCCGCCCACGGTTTCCGCGAGGGCGATGTCCTCGGCACTCCATTTGCGGTTGCCGATGTCGTCCATGGCGAGGCAGCCGGCGAGTTCGGCCCGACGGCGCAAGGGCACGGCGAGGGTGGAGACGAGGCCCATCTCCCTGTGCCTGTCCCGTTCGTGCTCATGGCCCTTGCCGAGGGAACCTGCGTCTTCGATGGCGACCGTTTCGAAGTCGGTCAGACGCCACAGGCTCCACGGCAGCATGTTGAGCGGGGTGGCATCGAGTGTGCCCTTCCGCGACGTCGCCCCGGCAGCACGCCATTCGTGGCGCAAGGACACTGTCGTCTCGCCGGGGGGCATTTCGATGAACCATACGTGCCTGACGCCGAGAAAGTTGCCCAGCCGTTCCGTCACCGCTGTCAGTGCCGCCTGCGTCGCCTCCGGTGTGGAGCCTGCAAGCAGCGTGGCGATGTCACCCACAAGGTGCTCGCGCTCCATCCGTCGCTCGAGGGCTTCACGCGCCGAATGCCGTTCGCTGATGTCGCGGGCGTTGCTGAGCACGACCTGCCTGCCCTGAAGCAGAAGCAGCCTGTCGGTCATCTCCACCGGCACCGGTCTGCCGTCCATCCGGCGTATATGCGACTCGGCGAACGTCATTCCCCGGAGACGGATGCGGTTGATGTGCGCTGCAAGTTCTGCGGCGTCGTCGGGGGGGAGCAGGTCTCCGAACCACCTGCCGCGTAGTCGCTCATGGTCGGCACCGAGCAGGCGCAGGGCCGCGGCGTTGATGTCGAGGATGATGCCTTCAAGGTCGTACAGTACAAGGGCTTCGGTGACGTAGTCGAAGATGGAGCGGTACTGTTCGGCGCGTTCGCGGGTGGCGGCGACCGTTACGATCTGTTGCAGGCATGAGCTTATGATCTGCCCGCAATCCTCAAGGAGCGCATAGGCCCGTGGCGGTAGCGGCGCGGCGGGCGTGCGCCACAGTTCGATGGATCCGGTCTCGCGCGAGGCCACGTCGAACGGGTGGATGATGTGCGGAGGAAACGCCGGGAGGCCCGGCGGGTCGTAGGCCGTGCCCAGCCACACGATGCGCGCGGCATAGCACCCCTCGCCGAGGGCCGGGGGCAGTAGCCATGCCACCGTGCGCATCTTGTCGGCGATCTGTTCGGCGTTGTCGGCATCACGCAACGAAACCAGCGACAGAAGCATCTCGTTGAGGCAGGCCGGACCTGAGAGGCCGCGTGAGGCAGCCTTGCCGGACTGCTGTCCGATGTGCGTGGCGGTAACGGTGGTCATGGTACGAGTATCGCATATCAGCGGGCGTTTGACATGATTTATTCCATGATGGCGGCAGGTGGCGAAGGGAGAACTCCGGGCTTGCGGAAACGAAGCCTGCATGGTCCACGCATCTCCTCCACTTCGGGCGGGGGTTGGCACATGCCGTCACTGTTGCTACACCTGCTCACGTCACGCGCGTGAAGCGCCAACAGCAAACCGGGGTACCGCCATGTCCGTCCATTCCCGGGAAAGCACCGCCGACAGGCCCTGTGCCGCGACCTACGCCCTGCCTTCCCTTACCTTCGGGTGTGATGCCCGCTGGCCCGTTCCCGGTGAGGATGCCTGCCACGCCCTCTGGGACGCCTACGCCATGCCGGAGCATATCCGGGCGCACAGTACCCTCGTGGCGGGCATCGCAGGGGCCCTGGCCGACCTCGCGGTGGCGGCGGGCATGGGCGGGGTGCACCCGGCCACGGTGCGCGCCAGCGGTTTGCTGCACGACATCGCCAAGGACTACACCATCAGGCATGGCGGCAACCATGCGCAACTGGGGGCGGCATGGGCGTTGGCGGCCACCGGCAACCCCGCCATCGCGCAGGGGGTCATGCACCATGTGCACTGGCCGTGGGGCGAAGACCTCGGCCCGTGGTTCCTGCCGCTGGTCATCATCTACGCCGACAAACGGGTCAAACACGACCGCATGGTCACGCTCGAGGAACGCTTCGACGACCTCATCGACCGCTACGGCAGGACGGAGAGGATACGCGAGCGCATCCGCGAGTCGCACCATCAGGCCACAACCATAGAACGCGCCCTCGTGGCGCGACTGGGGATACGCCTCCATGAAAGTACTCTTGATCGCGGGCGGCTGGTCGAGCGAGCGTGACGTCTCGCTCGCCGGGGCGCGGGGCATCGAAAAGGCCCTGCGTGCGCTGGGCCACGATGTGACGTGGTTCGACCCCGCAACGTCGCTGGACGGGCTGCTCGAAGCCGCATCGTCGCACGATTTTGCCTTCATCAACCTGCACGGTTCACCCGGTGAGGACGGACTTGTGCAGGCCATGCTCGACACCGCAGGCTGCCCCTATCAGGGGTCCGGCCCTGCCGGGTCGTTCCTCGCCCTGAACAAGGCGGTGTCGAAGCAGTTGCTGCGTCGGCACGGCATCCTCACGCCCGACTGGGCCTTTCTCGCCGCAAGGCCCGCAGCCGACTGGGAACCGGGGCTCGGGTATCCGCTCTTCGTCAAGCCCAACACCGGCGGGTCGAGCCTGTGCCTTTCGCGCGTGACGCAGCCCGAGGGGCTGGCCCCGGCACTGGAGGCGGTGTTCGCCCATTGCGGCGAGGCCATCGTCGAACCGGCCATTCCCGGCGTGGAGGTGACCTGCGGCGTTCTGGGCGATACGGCCCTGCCGCCCATCCTCATCCGCCCTGCTGAAGGGGCGTTCTTCGACTACACCAGCAAGTACACCCCCGGCGGTGCCACTGAACTATGCCCTGCGCCGTTGCCCGCAGAGGTGACGGCGCATGTGCAGGACGTGACCCTGCGCGCGCACAGGCTGCTGGGGCTTCGGGGCTACAGCCGCGCCGACTACATCCTGCGTGACGATGGCGCGCTCTTCCTGCTCGAAGTCAACACCCTGCCCGGCATGACACCCACCAGCCTCGTTCCGCAGGAGGCCGCCGCCATCGGGCTGGACTTTCCCGCGCTCATCGCGCGACTCATCGAACTGGGCATGACAGCCGCCGGAAGGTAGCGTCTGCCGCGAAGCATGCACGGGCGCGTCACTCCGCAAGGGGCCGCGCCCGTGCCGTATCAACCCCCACCGTCCCGGAGGAGTGATGCCCCTGCGCCTGCACCACCGCGCCCTTCTCGCCCTGTACGGCGCCGTCTGGCGTCTCGCCCGCCCCGTGCTCGCCCGGAATCGTCGACTCGCCCACCGCTTCGAGGAACGGCTGGTGCCCCGTCAGTGGGCGACGCCCGTCGATGTGTGGGTGCAGTCGGCTTCGGGGGGCGAATCGTATCTCGCATGGGAACTGCTGAAGGCGTTGCCTGTGGCGGTTGCGCAGGACGCTGGCGTGGGCACGACAGGCATGCCGGGCGGTTGTATCGACGGCTGCGCGCAACCCGGTAGCTGTGGCGACGTCCATAACGGCATGGGGACTGCCACCCCCTCGGGATGTCGGGCTGATGGGGCGGGTATGCCACCTGTGCGGAAGGTGCTTCTCACATCCTGCACGGAACAGGGACTCGACGTGCTGCACAAGGCGGCGGCATGGGCGGCTGATGAACGGCCCGACCTTGATGTGCAGGTGCAGGTCTTCCCCTTCGACGAACCGTATCTCATGGGCGAGGCGCTGGCACAGGCGAAGCCACGCGCCGTCGTCCTGCTGGAGACGGAATTGTGGCCCGGGCTTCTTGCAGCCTGCACGGTCGCCGGCACCCCCGTTGGGGTGGTCAATGGGCGCATGACGCCGCCCAGCCTTGCCGCGTATCTTGCCATTGAGGGCTTCTGGCAGGCCGTGGGGCCGTGTCGCGTCGCCGCCATGAGCGATGATGACGCCATGCGCTTCGCCCTGCTTCTGGGCAGGCGTGCAGGCGCGGACGGTGTGGACGTGATGCCGAACATGAAGTTCGACCGCGTGGTGCCGGACGTCGTAGCGTCTTCGGGGGCGTCAAGCGCTGAAGCGCATGGGAACGCCGCGAAGTGCGATGCGGTGCCGCCTTGCACCGGGGGTGGTGCGTTGTCGGGCACAGGGGGGGCCGTCGCCGGTGGCAGGCCGGATGCCGATGCACCGGGCACTCCCGCCCCCATGGGCGAGGTGCTGCGCGAGGGGGCGTCCCTCGTCGTCTTCGGGTCTGTGCGCGAAGAGGAAGAGACGGCCCTTCTGTCCGTGCTGCTTCGACTGCGTGACGAACGTCCACGTACGGACATCGCCATCGCACCACGGCACATGCACCGCGTCGAGGCATGGTGCCACATGATGCGTCATGCGGGCATCACGCCCGTGCTTCGGTCGTCGCTCACGACGCCTCCTGCACCCGGCGCGGTCATCGTGTGGGACACCTTCGGTGAACTGGGCGCGCTGTATGCCGCGGCCCGTGCGGTGTTCGTGGGTGGCAGCCTCGCACCGCTGGGTGGGCAGAACTATCTTGAACCGCTCGCCCGTGGCGTCGTGCCCTGCGTGGGGCCGCATCTTGGCAACTTCGAGTGGATAGGGGACGCCTTGCGCCAGCAGGGGCTGGTGCAGGTCGTGCCTGATGCCGATGCCCTCGCCGGGGCACTGCTGGGTCAACTCGAACGCCCCATGCCGCGTGACAGGGTGCTTGAACGGTTCGTGGCGTGGGCCGAACCCCGGCGCGGGGGGGCCTTGCGTGCCGCGCAGGTCGTGGAAGAATTGCTGGTGATGCACACGCAAGAGGGCGACCGCTAGGGCCGCCCTGTTCTGTATTCTTCTGCGCTATCGCGCGTAGTGTCGCTTTTCCTGGGTGTTTAGGGCGTGTTCAGGGTGTGTCCATTCCGGTGGCGTACCCGTCTGCGCATCCCGGCGTCCGGTCACGAGTCGGTGTCCGTCTTCGTGCGGATATAGGTGCCGCTGCCGGGCGTTCTCACCCTTCTGATGCGTCGTCCTGTCAGGCCTTCATGCCTTCCGCGCGTGCCATGTCCCTGAAGAAGGCCAACAGCGGTGCTTCGCATCCTTCTTCGACCACGCAGGGCCAGTTGATCACTTCGCGTCCCGTCCGTTCCGAGACGGGGCAACGTCCCTCTGCATAGCCGAGGCTGTCGAGGCCGTGGGTGGCCCCCAGCACGGGCACCGTGAACCACGTCCACGCGGTGTGAACGCGTGCGTCCATGCGTGCGCGATGGCGGTCGGCGTCGGGGTGGCGATAGGCCAGCCTGTGGCCCACGATGTCACGCCGGGGGTCGCGGTAGGCCTCCGGCAGCAGTGCCTCGAGTGGGGTGTCGTGTGCCGCGTCGAGATAGGCGGCAAGCAGGGCCCTGCGGCGCGTGGCTTCGCGTGGCCAGCGGTCGAGTTCGTACAGGCCGAGGCGTGCCAGCATGGCGGGCATCCGCGCCGGGAAGGGATAGGCCCCCGTGCGTTCGACGGTGTAGTCGTCATCGAGGAAGGTCATGCCCGTCTTGAGCACACGGCGCGTCAGCGAACGCAGGAGCATGGCGCACTGGTACGCCCCGTAGCTTCCGGGTCTGGCAAGGCGGCGTTCGAGGCGCAACTGGCCGAGGATGCGACGTTGCTGTTCCTCTGGCAGCGTCGGCA
>Ga0302253_1000404_pt1 | contig 36961 bp, 32 predicted proteins | sample AAG_RA_Trp_MG_FD_193537 | JGI IMG/M metagenome (GOLD analysis project Ga0302253, IMG submission 193537) | Enriched activated sludge microbial communities from anaerobic digester in WTTP, New Holstein, Wisconsin, United States - AAG_RA_Trp | ecosystem: Engineered > Bioreactor > Anaerobic >...
ACCCGAGCGCGCGACTCATCCCCCTTAGGCTCTCCCCGCCTGCCAGCCTATAGAGCACATCCCGGTACGAGACAATGCGCTTGAGATAGTAGTGCGTAGAGAAGGTCTGGGTGGAAAAGCTTGTATGACAGCGCGTGCAACGGAACCGGCGCACCTTCCCGAAGGCCTTGGTAGTATACCAGCCAATCGCATAGGCCCAGGGCATACTCGGTGCCTCGTGATGGTAGGAACAGTTCGGATTAGGACAAAAGGCAAACCAGTGCACGAATACCCTCCTTGACCGCAGTGGCGGTCATAGAGGTATTCGCACAAACTGACTATCTTTGCTTCAATTCTTTACCCAAGGTTGAGAGCACTACTCTCACGACTCTTCGGCAGAGAGCATTTCGGCAATTTCCATCCACTCTTCGTTCAAATTTTCCGCTTCCTGCTCGAGCGCTTCAATCGAGGCAAGCGTAGCGCGGGTCTTTTCTCCATTCATGTACGTGGCAGGATGCGCGAGCTGCTCTTGCAGCTGCTGTTTCTCCGCAGCAATTGCCCCGATTCTGGCAGATATTTCCTCTTCGCGGCGTTTGAGTTTGCGCAGGTGGGCTTTGCGGGCTTTTTCGTTTTCCCAATCGGTTACAGGAGGCGGATTTTGCCCCACGTTCTCCACCGGCCGGGAGAATGCGCTCTGGCTCAGCGTTTCGCCGGCCGCTTCCTGGGCCTTTTTCTCAAGGTAATACGCATAGTTGCCATGATATAGCCGCGGAGACGTGCCACAGGAAAGCTCGAGCACCCTGTCTGCAAGCTCGTCGAGGAACTGGCGGTCGTGCGAGACAAAAATCACTGTGCCTTTGTATTTTTTAAGCGCCTCAAGCAGGATGTCCTTGCTGGTCAGGTCGAGATGGTTTGTGGGTTCGTCGAGCACGAGAAGGTTCGAAGGCTTTAAAAGCAGCTTGAGCAGAGCCAGCCGGGACCGCTCGCCGCCGGAGAGCACGGAAATGGGCTTTTCGATGTCGTCGTCGCGAAACAGAAATGCACCCAGAAGATTGCGCAATTTGGGCAGCATGTCTGGAGGGCACACCGAGGCAGCTTCTTCTTCGACTGTCGCGCTCGATTCCATGAGCTCCGCCGATTCCTGCGAAAAATAGCCGATCTGCACATTCGCGCCAAGGCTTATGCTGCCAGTTAAATAGGGGTCAGACCCCGAAATTAAACGCATTAGGGTCGACTTGCCTGCCCCATTGGGCCCGACAAGCGCAAGCTTTTGCCCACGCTCAACCTCGAGCGAAAAAGCGCCAATTACGAGCTGATTCCCGTATGCTTTGGAAAGATCGCGTATTCGCACGACAACCTGGCCGGATCGCGGCGCCGGCGGAAAGGAAAAGTGGATGCGCTTCATGCCTTCGGGAATTTCGATCGGCGTTATTTTCTCGAGCATTTTGATGCGGCTCTGCACCTGGGGCGCTTTGGATTCCTTGTATCTGAAGCGGCGGATGAAATCCTCGATGCGCTGGATTTCTTCCTGCTGGCGCTCCCAGGCTTCAAAGAGCGCAGCCAGTTCCTGCGACCGGCGTGCCTCATACTGGCTGTAGGTGCCCGCATAGCGCGTGAGCGTGCCGCTAAAAAGCTCGCAGACTTCCCTTACTGTCACATCGAGAAAATATCGGTCGTGCGACACAACGAGGACTGCGCCCCGATAATCCTTGAGGAAATTTTCAAGCCATGTGCGCGCTTCAAGGTCGAGGTAATTCGTGGGCTCATCGAGCAGCATGATATCCGGGTCCTCGAGCAGAATCCTTGCAAGCGCAAGACGCATCTGCCAGCCGCCGGAGAGCTCGGCCGCGGGCCTGTCAAAATCGCGATGCTTGAAATCGAGCCCCCGCAGGACGTCGGCAATTTTTTCTTCGCGCCTCCAGTAGCCGGCGTTCTCGAGCGTCTCTCCGATTTCGTGGTGCTGATCGAGCAGCCGCGCTGTCTCTTTCTCGCTCAGCCCTGAGGATTCGAGCTGGCGGCCTATTCGCTCCTGTTCTTCGACCAGATTGCGGAAAAACCGGAACCCTTCCTCCGCGATGTCATGAACAGTGCCGTATTCGAAGCGAATGCCGGTCTGCGGGAGGTACACGACGCGCGCACCTTTGGAGATGATCACGTCGCCTGCATCAGGCTTGAGAAGCCCTGCGGCGATCTTCATGAGTGTGGACTTGCCGGCGCCGTTCGGACCTGTCAGCGCAGCGCGCGAACCAGCTTGAAGGTTGAGTGTCGCATTCTGGATGATATCGCGGGCACCGAATGAAAGCGCTACCCCGCTGAGTTGTATGAAAGCCATCCTATTTCACCACAAGATAATAATTTACAAAAGAAAATCTGGAGTCGAGGCTTTCGGTTGTTCCCCGAAGCGTGACTGGGCTGGCTTTGGCGATAACGAGCTGGCCATTCTCGAAGCGATAGACATAATCTTCCCTGTCCGGCTTGTCGCCGACCAGCAGGGAAAATCCTCCCATCCACGCGGAAGAAAGCGAAGTGCCAAGGTGCAGGCCGAAACGGATTTTGCCTTTGATCGGGGCGCTGGAGGCCGGGGCATTGGAGGCCGGGCCGGCTGTTGTCGGCGCTCCGGTTGCCGGGGCGCCTGGTATAGCCGCGCCGACCGAACCAGCAAGGATTTCCGGCGCAAAACCAGCCGGCAATTGATCAGTATGGCTCCATTCGAACGTACCTCTTGCATCAATGCTCAAGATGCCCGCAAGATCCGAAAGGAAGGTGATTGTCGAGGTTGAGGTCGAGGCCGAGGTCGCGTTCGACTGCGCCATCGCGCTGCGCTGGAAGAACGCTTTCAATTCGGAATCGCGCCGGGAGTTTTCTCCCGAGAGCACGACAGGAATCGACGTGTCGAGCTTGATGAATCGAGCAGACTGAGCATTTGATCCCCAGCCCTCATCAGGCAGCACAGAGTCTGTACCGCTCCAGTCCGCAACAATCGTGGATTCATTTTCGAATCTCACGCGGAGCTTCGAACCCTCGAATATCAGCCAATCCCCGCCCTGGCTCACAGACGAAAAGCGGAACACGCTTGAATATCCAGGCAATTCGATCCGCACCTGCGAATTCTTGGCATCGGCAAAAAGGCCATACTGAAGCGCAAAGAGATCGGGATCCACTGCATCGTCATCGAGCATGAGCTGGTAATATGCCGGCCGCCATGGCTGTGCATAGATCATGTCGAGCAAGGCCGCGCTCGGAGCGGGCGACGTTCCTATCACAGGAGCGGCGGCGTTTTCTTTTTCTTCGTAGAGAACCATTGTGTTGCTGAAGACATATCCGCGCGTGCCGTCCGTTGCCTGCACAAAGTACCACTCACCCGGGAGTGCCCTTCCGCCGGTGAACACTGCTTCACCGTCGACCTTGCTCAGCACTTTGACCGATTCGCCAAGTCGCAGGCGATAGACGCGCCGCGTGCTTACGCTTGGTTTTTCGCGGACAGGAAGGCCATCGCGGCCCGCGGAAAGATAGAGCGAGGCAAAAGGCGCAAATTCTTTTGCGCGCTTTTCCGCCGCATTTTTTGACGAAAAGAATTCGAGCGTTGACAGGGAAACTTCAATCTTGGCCTTGCTGTCGTCCGGTAGTCCGATGACATAGGTCTTGCTGATGTTCGATTTGAGATATACCGGCACTACAGCCCCGGCCTTGACGGTTGTGCCTTTGACCGACCAGATGACCACTCCCCAACCTTCCAGCCTGGCGCATCCAATACCCAAGGTTGAGAACACTACAGCCAGCACGAAAGCAATGAACAGAAAATTCCTGTTGCGCTGTTTGTTTCCTTTCGAAATCAAGCTCATATTTATCAAGTGTACATTGCGAACCTTTTTCTGGCTAGTTATTGAGTGCTATACTTAGATTATGTCAGATACACAGCCAGACAAGACTGCCCGGGCAAGCACCCAGACTCCCCGGCTCCACGCTGCAATAGAAATCGGCTCAACCGGCATACGGCTCATCGTCGCAGAGCTCGACGCAAAGGGCAGCTTGCGCATTCTGGACAGAGCTTCGAAGCAATCCCGGCTTGGCCGCGATGTCTTTACCATGGGAAGCATATCGCGTGACGGGCTGCGCGAGACAATTGCGATCCTCGGCTCTTTCAGCGAACTATTGCAAGGATATGGGCTCAAGCCGGACGACATACAAGTAATAGGCACCAGCGCGCTGCGCGAAGCAGCAAACAGAGACACATTCATCGACCGCGTCAACCTGCAGACAGGATTCCATGTCCGCATTGTCGAAGATATCGAAGAAAACCACCTCATGTACCTCGCAGTGCAGAAAGCGCTCCAGGATGAGCGTTCCTTTCTTTCCAGAGCGAATGCAATGATTCTCGAAGTAGGCGGCGGCACAACCGAAGTCATGCTGCTCAAAAAAGGGCAGATGGTTTCGAGCCACAGCCTGAGCATCGGAACGCTTCGCATGGACGAGCAGATTCGCGAGTCGGCCCGCCAACCTCGTGAATTCATCGAAATGTACCTCGAAAGCAATATCAAAACTGCCTGTGATGTGCTGGCCGAAGATTTGCCCCTGGACTCTGTGCGCACCTTTGTGCTGATCGGATCGGATGCGCGCTTTGCTGCCTACTGTCTTTCGGGCAAAAATTTCGATCATTATGCGGTGCTCGACCGCAATCAATTTGTCGAATTCGCAGATTCAGTTGCCAGCATGAGCCTGCAGGAATGCATGGCGCAATATCACCTCTCCTGGAGCGAAGCTGAAGGGTATGCGGCCGGCCTTACCATCGAACGGATGTTCCTGGAAAAGACAGGCGCGGATATCGTCATCGTTCCGAATGTTTCCATCCGTGAGGGCATTCTTCTTGCGCAAGTGCAGGGCATGGATCAGAAAATCGAGCAGGAACTGCGGCGCCAGGTGGTCGCTTCCGCGCGATCGCTCGCAAAGCGCTTCCATTACGATGAAGACCATGCCACACATGTCAAAAACCTGAGCCTTGAGCTGTTTGATGCTCTCAAGAAAGAACATGGGCTGGGGAAGCATGAGCGCATGCTGCTCGAAGTTGCAGCAATTCTTCATGATATAGGAACATATCTGCGGACGAGCGGTCACCACAAGCATGGCGAATACATCGTCGCGAATTCGGAAATTTTCGGCCTCAACCGGGAAGACATCAATATCGTATCGAATGTGGTGCGCTATCACCGCAAGAGTCCGCCGCTTGCCACGCATGTCAACTACATTGCCTTGCCGCGGGAGGCGCGGATTGTTGTATTGAAGCTCGCAGCAATCCTTCGGGTAGCGGATGCGCTCGACCGCAGCCACTCCGGAAGGGTTCGAGAACTCTCGTTCGAACGCACTGAAGATCGCTTTTTGATGCGGCCATCGCAGTCACTCGATTTTTCGCTCGAAAAACTGTCGCTTGCGGAGAAGGGCGATATGTTCGAAGATGTATTCGGTCTCTTGCCGGTACTGATCTGATGTTCGAGGTACAAAAGCAATGAACAAGCTGCCGATGCTGAACCGCGAACTGTCTTGGCTCGATTACAATGCCCGTGTCCTCGCCGAAGGCCTTAAGCCCTCCACTCCGCTCCTGGAAAAGCTGAATTTCATGCGGATTTTCGCATCCAATCTCGATGAATTCTTTATGGTGCGTGTTGCGGCAGTCAAATCAGCCTTGCTGAACAGACAGACAAGTGAAGAATGGGCTGGCATGCATCCCCGGGACCTTCTCGATGCCATCCATCAGAAAGTGCAGCAGCAGTACGATACGCTCTATGCACATCTTCATGAAATAGTGCTGCCTGGCTTGGCGGCCAACGGCATCCATCTGCTTTCGCAGGATGCATGGAGCTCTCGTGAATGGCGCTATCTCGAGCGATTCTTTGCTGAAAAAGTCTATCCGCTTCTGACGCCACTGCGCTTGGAGCCCGATTATTTTCCCTCCACTGGCAGCCTTCAGGTGCATGTTGCATTCCGCCTCGAAGGGGAACAGTCGATCGCAATCGTGCAGGTGCCCAAAAATATTGATCGATTTATCATTTTGCCTAAGGATCTGACCATAGCGGCCGAGCCCGAAGCCGGCCAGCCTCAGGGCAATGTGCTCCGTATCGCGTTGCTCGAAGATGTCGTGCTCGCATTTGGCAGCAAGCTGTTTTCAGGCCTCAAAGTGCAGCATGGACTCATTTTCAAGGTCAATCGGGATGCAGATTTCAGCGTGGACGAAGACCGCGATGACGATTTTTTGGCCGCAATGGAAGAGGTTTTGACCGGCAGACAGAATTCCACGCCGGTGCGCATGGTGTACACGGGAAGTGACCAGATTTTGGTGGATGCATTGATGCGCAGCCTCGCGCTTGGCCCCCTCGATGTGTACCATGTGGACTGGCTGCTCGACCTTGGCAGAACAACTGCGTTATGCGATCCTGAGTTTTATCGCGGGCACGGGTTAGTGCCGGCACTTTCGCTTTTTTTCTCTCAATGGAAGCCCGTACGCAGTTTTGACGAGAAAGGCAGCATCTTCGATTGGATCGATGAACATGACCGCTTTGTGAATCTGCCGTATGAATCCTTCGATGTCGTTCAGCGCTTTATCGAAGAATCCGCGAACGATTCTTCTGTGCTCGGCATCAAAATCACGCTGTACCGCACAAGCGGCATGGGCTCTCCCATTGTCCATGCGCTGGCAAAGGCCGCAAGAAGCGGAAAACAGGTCGTGGTAGTCCTCGAATTGAAAGCCCGATTCGACGAAGAAAAGAACATTTCGTGGGCAACGGAACTCGAGCAGGCGGGAGCCATTGTCACCTATGGAGTGGCGCGGCTGAAAGTACATGCAAAAGCGGCACTGGTAATTCGCAGGCGGCAAGACGGGAGCATCGCTCGCTACCTTCATCTTTCCACCGGCAACTACAACGAAAAAACCGCGCGCAGTTATGTAGATTTTTGTCTATTTACCGCCAACGAGAGCCTCTGCACCGATGTCGCGCTCTTTTTCAACATCCTTACCGGATACTCCAGCATCCAGTCGTTGTCATTCATCGCAGTTGCTCCCTTCGATTTGAAGCAGCGCATAATCGCCTTGATTGACAGGGAGGCGTCGCAATCCACACCAGAGTCGCCTGGCCTTATCATCGCAAAGCTCAATGCCCTCTCTGATCCGGATATCATCAAGGCGCTCTACAACGCGTCAGCAAAGGGCGTACAAATCATGCTCAATGTGCGAGGTGTATGCACGCTCATCCCTGGCTTGCCAGGCATTTCCGAACACATCGAAGTGCGATCCGTGCTTGGGCGCTATCTCGAACATGGCCGAATGCTCTATTTCCGCAATGCCGGGAGCGAAGAGCTCTATCTTTCCAGCGCCGATTGGCTCAGCCGCAACATGGAAAAGCGCATCGAGCTACTCTTTCCGGTGCTGGATGCAGAACTCAGAGCCCGGTGCAAGGATATCCTCATGGCCTATTTCAAGGATAACACGCATTCCTATCGCCAAGACCAGCTTGGCGAGTGGGAGGACCTGTCGCAGGCCGGGACTGGGGGCGAGGCGCGACTGTGTGTTCAGGAACGCTTGTATAAACTGGCAAAAAAGGCCCTGCACAGCAGAGAGGAAAAAGAAGAAATACTGCAAGTGCGGCGATCGAAATCGGCAACTGGGGCGCTGGCTTCCAAAAATCCGGGGGATTGAGCGGTATGAAAGCAACAGAAGAAACACTGAAAAATATCCGAAAAAAGCAAGCTTTTATCATCGATATGGATGGTGTCATTTACCATGGCAATGTGCTTTTGCCAGGGGCGGCCCAATTCGTGGACTGGCTCAGGCGGCAAAAAAAGCGCTTCCTTTTTCTGACCAATTCAAGCGAGCGTTCGCCTGAAGAGCTGTCGCAGAAAATGGCACGGCTTGGCATCGATGTGGGCCCCGGGCATTTCTATTCGAGCGCGCTCGCTACAGCAGCGTTTCTTGCGAATCAGAAACCGAATGGCTCGGCCTATGTCATTGGCGAGCCAGGGCTCATCCATGCTCTGTACCGCGTCGGTTATACCATGAATAACATCAACCCCGACTATGTGGTGGTGGGCGAAGCAAGCAGCTACAACCTGGATACGCTTATAAAGGCGGTGCGATTGGTGATAGGCGGCGCAAAGCTGATCGGCACCAATCCCGACCTCACCGGTCCGGGAGAAGGGGGCCTCGTTCCTGCGTGCGGGGCCTTGGTCGCCCCGATCGAGCTTGCGACCGGCCGCAAGGCGTACTTTGTGGGCAAGCCCAATCCCCTCATGATGCGCCATGCGCTCCGCACGCTGGGCGCCACCCGCGAAGAAACAGTAATTATTGGCGACCGGATGGATACCGATATCATCGCCGGCATCGAGTCACAGATCGAAACAGTGCTTGTGCTGACGGGGGTCACTGCCAGGCAAGACCTTCCGAAATACGCGTATGCGCCTGATCACGTCCTCGAGGGCATATTCGAAATTCCGGAAGCGACAGAGCACACGCCCGACGAAGCGGCTGCCGGCAAAATGTAGCTTGCAAAATCACGCCCGGCGAAGCGGCCCTCTATTCGACGCTTAATTCCCAAGCCTGACAAGGAGAGCCGGCGACGGCGGTATGTCGCTTCCGCAGGGATAGTTTGCCAGTTCTCCGGAAAGCAGCTCTGTGCCGTGTATATCGAACGGCGCGAGCAGGCGAGCCGCCCTGCTTGTTTGCCCTCGCCCGGCCCCGCCTGCCCGCGCGATAAGCAAGTAGTTGCCGCTTTTGACCATTGCCTCTTCGATTGGGGTTGCTTCGCGCGCAGGCGCGGTGCTTCGCAGGCAGAATACAGCATCATCATCAAAAATGGACCATGAGAAAAAAGGCGCCTCGCGCTTTGCTTCAGTTGTCGCCTTCAAGCTCGATACAAAAAATTGCTCGAAATGCGGGTCGCCGCCTGATGGTTCAATGGGATCCCGTTTAAAAAGGCTCGGCCGGTGTTCGAGCGCTAATTCCTGCCCCATGTAGGCAAGCGCCACGCCCGGCAGAAACTGGTACAGAACCGTCCATGCTTTCAGCATATCGCCCCTGCCAAACCTCGATGCTGCCCGCTCCTGGTCATGGTTCTCGAGAAAGCGCAGCTTTTTCGCACCTTTCGGGTACAGCGTCTCCTGGGCATAGAGATATTCGAAATATTTAAAAATAGGGGTCTGACCCCTTTTTTTAACTTTTTTAACTTCAAGGCGCTCCCAGCCGTCGTAGTCGTAGGTGAGATCGAATGCCGCCGCATGCAGTTCGGGCTCGCTCCACGCCCAGTACCCTTCGCTCCTCATGCGGCGCAAAAAAGCCGGGTGCACACTCTCGGCCAGCCACACGAGCGGGCGCAGTTCCTTGCGCACTCCGGGGTCGTATTGGTTCACCCGTGTGCGCGCCTGCTTCCAGAAGTCTGCCGGTACAAGCGATGCCACATCGCAGCGGAAGCCATCCACGCCCCTGTCGCGCCACATCGCGAGCGTCGAAATGAGCTCGACCCACAAATGCGGCGAGGCAGAATAATCGAAATCAACCACATCGCTCCAGTCCTCGCACTTGCGGGCGGGCTTGCCATCCGGCCCTTTCAGGAACCAGTCCGGGTGCTCCCGGGCAAGGACTGAATCCGGCGAAGTGTGGTTGTAGACGACATCGATCATCACCTTGAGCCTGCTTGCGTGGGCAGCCTCGACAAATGCTTCGAAATCCACCAGTGTTCCGAGCTCCGGGTTGATAGCTCTATAATCATATATCGCATAAGGACTTCCGAGCGAGCCTTTGCGGGCTTCCTTGCCAATGGGATGAATCGGGGTAAGGTACACCCAGGTAAAGCCCATGCTCGCGATGTGCGCAAGTTGAGGAATTGCGGCGCGGAATGTGCCTTCCTTCGTAAAATTTCTGAGATAGATCTGATAAATCGCGTCAGTTTCGGAAATCATAGTGTGCTCCATCGGCTCTCTTCAGAGAAATAAGCGCTATGAAATGCGCGCTCCAAAAGCATATCAAAGCGCCCGAGAATAGACAACAGAAAGCCCTCGCGCGCATGGGCCCTTAGAGGCGCGATACCTGCTCCTGCGCAGTGCTCTTCCCGGCCGGCTTCCCTTTTGATATTCTTTCATTATGAATAAAGGAATATATGACAAAAACTCTGGCCCCGCGCACAATATAGCAGTTGCCTCACTTGCAATGGCTGCTATCTGGCTCATCACCCTGCTTCGTCCCGCCGTATCCGCAAACGAGCAAAAAACCGCAATGCTCGCATGGAGCGGCGATCTCGTCGCGCAAACCGTCTATGGCCAGAGAATTGCAGAGCCGCCTTCGCGAGGCACTAGAAAAAAATGAGTGATGCCAAAAGCCCGTCTTTTGCCGAAAATCCGCGCCCGTCCAACACTGAGAATACACCTTTCCCCGGGGGCCCGCGCCTGCCCGACACTGAGTTCGACGACGCATTTGCCGCCGCTGCGCGCGATTACCGAATGCTTCTCGACAAGGAATACCCTGTCGATGCAAGCCTCAAGCTCGTCGGCGACAGATACCGCCTTTCGCACAACGGGCGAATGATGCTGTATCGCGGCATTCTTTCGCGCAGCGCTTCGCAGATAAATCTTGCCAAGCTTGTGCGCGCTTCGTGGGAAGGCGCGGAGCTTGGCATCGACGGCTACAATGTGCTGTTTACGCTCACCAATTACTTGCATGGCCATCCCATGTTCATTGCAACTGATGGCTTTTTGCGGGATGTCGGAGGCGCGCATGGGCGCATCGCGGACCATCGGGGCTTCGAGCGTATGGCCGAGGTGGTGGCGGAAATGCTCTCCCAACTCAACCTCAGCAAGGTAACCTTTTTCCTTGATGCCCCAGTTTCATCCAGCGGTAAGCAGGCAGCCTTCCTGAGAGAAGCATTCGCGCGCTGCGCCGTTAATGCCGAAGTGCGGCTGGAAAACGGCGTGGATCACTTTCTGGCCTGCTGGGAAGGCGAGCTCATCGCCACCGCCGACTCGGCGATCATCGCGCGCACCAGCGCCCACGTGTTCGATCTTGCCCGCTACATTCTCGAACGCCAGTTCAACGCGCATTTTCCGCCGCTCGCAAGCCTCATAGCTTAAAACGCCGGTACAAAGCTCCCGTTATATTTACTTATAAGGTAATCCTTTACTTTTTGAGTCTGGAGCGCTTTCACAAGCGCCACGACGCGCGGATCATTGGCATCGCCTTTGCGCACTGCAACGATATTCGCATAGGGCGACTCGGCACCCTCCAAAATCAGGCTGTCGCGCGCTGGGATAAAGCCCGACTGCATGGCCCAAGTGCCATTGATAATCGCTGCCGCGGCATCGTCCAGTGTGCGCGGAAGCTGTGGCGCCTCAATTTCCCTGAAAACAATGCGCTTCGGATTCTCCGCGATGTCGCGGATCGTCGCCTTGAGGCCCGCCTTCGGGTTGAGTTTTATGAGACCCTTGTTCTCGAGCAGAATGAGCGCTCTCGCTTCGTTCGTCGGGTCATTGGGCAGTGTGATTACCGAACCTGGCGGGATATCCTCAAGCTTCTTGTATTTCCTCGAATAAAGGCCGAGAGGCGCAACAAATACCTGGCCTGCTGACTCGAGCTGCAGCTTTCGGTCTGCGCAAAAATCATTCAAGTAAGGCAAATGTTGGAAAAAGTTCGCATCGAGCTGCTTTTCGGCAAGAAGGATATTCGGCGTGACGTAATCGGTCAGCTCGACAATTTCCAGCTTGATGCCCTGCGCCTCCAGATCCGGCTTTACCAGCTGCAAAAGATCACCGTGCGGAATCGGCGTCGCGCCCACCTTGAGCGTCACCAGTTTCCCGCCCGTCTGCGCGAAACCGCTCGCTACAAGAAGCGCCAGAAAGGCGAGCGCGATCAGAGTTCTTCCTAAACTAGGCGCTCTTTTAACTGCCGCCGCGGCCTTGCCGCTCACTTTTGTCCCCTTCATCCATGAACCTTTCATACAAACCTCCAAAGAATACAATATTCCCTGCCTTCATACCGAAGGCATTGTGTGCGACGGATCGAAAATCGAGAGATTTAGCGCTTGGCCCTGATGCTTCTAGCTATCGTCGTTCCCGAGAACTGAATGAGCTCCACCAGAATGATAATGGTGACAACAGCAACCGCCATGACATCGCCGCGGAACCGCTGATACCCGTACCGGATCGCCAGATCTCCCAATCCTCCGCCGCCGATGACGCCCGCCATGGCCGAATAGCCAAGCAAGCTTATCATTGTCAGCGTGAGGCCGGAGACCAACGACGGCAGCGCCTCAGGTATCAGAATCGCGAACAGAATGCGCGTTTTCGAAGCAGCGCAGGAAATAGCCGCATCGATGACGCCGGAATCGACTTCGGAGAGGGCAGATTCGACAATGCGTGCAAGAAACGGTATTGCGGCAACCGACAGGGGGACGATGGCTGCTAGTGTTCCCAAGCTTGTGCCAACGATCAGCCGCGAAAGCGGCAGCACGAGCACCATCAGAATGATATAAGGGAATGAGCGCAGCATGTTGATCGCACGGTCCGCGAGCCGTTTTGCGAATCGCGCGCCGCGATGCTTGCCCGCAAACCGGTCGTTCGACAGCGCAAACAGAAGAATGCCCACCAGTCCGCCCAGAATTCCTGCGATCAATGTCGAGGCTGCTATCATCAGCAGCGTTTCGCCAAGGGGTTTGGCCAGCAAACTCAGTGCTTCATTCATGCTGGCCCTCCTTCAGAAAGGCTTTTGCAGCAGCCGAGCGCGGGTGAGCAAATATTTCCGAAACAAGGCCTTCCTCGACGATGCTGCCGCTGGCGATTACCGAAACCGAATCGCAGATGCGGCGCACGACCTCCATCTGGTGCGTCACCATCACGACAGTGAGCCCCAGCATGTCACGAAGATTGCGTATAAGATCGAGCACTGAACGGGTTGTCTCCGGGTCGAGCGCGCTGGTCGCTTCGTCGCTGAGCAGAATCGAAGGATGGTTTGCGAGGGCCCTTGCTATAGCTACGCGCTGTTTTTCTCCGCCTGAGAGTCTGGATGAAGGTCGGTCTGCCTTGTCGGCAAGGCCTACCAAGTCGAGGAGTTCCTGAACTCGCGCGCGGATTTTTGCGCTCGGCCAGCCAGCCGCCTCGAGCGGAAACGCGATATTTTCCCCAGCGGTGCGCGAGGCAAAAAGATTGAAGCTCTGGAAAACAAAGCCTACTTTTCGCCGCGCCTCGAGGAGTTCCTGTCCGCGAAGCTCGTGCACGGGCGCATCGATTCCTTCGAAAAACACCGAGCCACGGTCAGGCTTGTCAAGAAGCCCGGCGACGCGGATGAGTGTGGTTTTTCCTGCGCCGCTTTTTCCGATAATGCCGTGAATCTGGCCCTTCGGCACATCGAGCGAAATCTCGTCGAGGACAGTATGACTGCCGAAGGCTTTCGAAATTGCATCGAGTCGCAAAGCTGTCCGCGCAAAAATGCTGGCTGAAACTGGAATATCCTGGAAGACTGCCCCAGAGGGCATAGTACGATCCCCGGCGAGCGGGGCTTGATAGGGTGGGTGCGCTATGAGCGCCTGGTTCGCGGCCTCCTCGGGCCGCCCTGCATGAAACATACGAAATTCTGTGTCTGGTTCATATGCTTTCCTTTAGCGGCCAACTCTAATGGAATTGTGCCGCATATGTCAATACAGCCCCTCGCCTTCTTTTGCAAGAATATACGGAAATGACTCAAGCCGCTTGCGGCGCTGCACCATCATCCCGACCAGCAGCGCGAGCACAAAGCCCGCCCCGGCACTGGCGACCGCAGGGCCCTCGGTTGGCGCACGGAATATAAGCGCGCCAACCCCATACCCCACAAAGAGCATGATGAGCGGCAAGCCGAGCACCCAAAACGCGCTCTTCGCCTGCTCAACAGAGGGTACCTCTACAATGACATTCTCGCCTTCTTTAATGGAAATGTGATTCTTGTTATACACGAGCAGATTGCTCATGCGTATTTTGCAGGAGCCGTTGTTGCCGCATACGCCGCATCCCTCCTGCATCTTGACCGCAATGGTCACCATATCGCCATCAATTTTGGTTACTGTCGCTGTTTCCTTCATCGATTATCTCCTTGCCCTGAATGCGGAACGATTCGATCGAGAGCGAACCTCCTTCGTCATCGAATCGAATGCATACACCTTGCGCCTCCGGCTGCGCGCTTGCATCTTTTCCCCATGCCGGGACCCCTGTGAGGAACTCCTTCACCTTTACCTCGGGATCAAAACCACCTACTGATAATATACTGCCAGTTCGCCCCAAATCGGTAATCGCCGCAGTCTTTTTTGGCAGAATCCGCGCATCTGCGGTGAGCGCCTTGCCTCCTGTTCCGAGCAGGGCCGATACTTTGCCGTCTGCATGGCGGGCGAGCGAAAGCTTTTCAGCCGTCGTTGCCGCATGAAAATTGACAACAATGCAGCCCGTTTCCCGATGCAGAAAATGGCTCAGCTGATCAACCGCAAAAAATGGGTTGTCCGCATGCACTCTCGCAAAGCCCGACTGGCCAAGCAATGCAACGACTGCAATTTTTTTGCCTTCTTTCTGGAAGATTTTCCAGCCGCGACCGGGATCGCCTTCAGGCAGGTTCGCTGGCCGCAAGACCCATCCAGCCTTTGGATAGAATTCCGTCATATCCGGTTTGTAGTATGCCGCCTCGCCCATCGTTATGCAGTCTATGCCGAGTTTGCGCAGATACACCGCATGCTGGATGCCAAGCCCTGCCCCGCCTGTCGCGGAATCCGCATTTGCGAGAACAAAATCAGGCTGAAATCGCTTGCGGATTTCTGCCATTGTGCTCTTGACCGTGAACACGCCGGTTTTGCCAACGATCTCGCCCAAAAATACTATCGTTATTGCCACAGTCCGCTATCGTATACAGGAAAGTGCTCGTTGTACAACCGGCCGCTGCCTTGGCTTTCGCGATCTTACTAGGCGCCGGACATGCCATTGGACTGGCGGGCTTCAGCTGCTGCCTACTGCCTGTCGTATTTCAGCACCTCATTATGCACATATTGGAGCTTAATGCCTGCCATCTTGAACATTTCTTCGCTTTCAGCTGCGTCGTGGTATCGATATTCAGCGACCACGCGCACAATGCCACAGTTGATTATGAGCATTGCGCAGGTTCGGCATGGAGTCATGCGGCAATACAGCGTCGCTCCGTTGATGGCGACGCCCCGTTTCGCAGCCTGGCATATCGCATTCTGCTCCGCATGGACAGTGCGCACGCAGTGTTCGGTAATCGTTCCATCTTCATGGAGCATTTTCTTCATTTGATGTCCCACATCGTCGCAATGCGGCAGGCCGGCGGGCGCGCCGACATACCCTGTCGCGAGGATCTGGTTATCTTTTGCTATAACGCAGCCCGAGCGACCGCGATCGCAGGTAGCGCGCTTTGCGATAGCATTGGCAACTTCCATGAAATATTCATCCCACGTTGGACGGCGATAATCTGACACCATATCCTCCTTGCAGCGAATCGGTCGAGACTCATCTTAGCACAGATTTGTTGTGCGCTTAATATTCATGCGCTTTTTTCCGCCAGCCCTTGCAGACAGCACACAGCCTGATACATAATGAGCACTGATTGTGGCGTGCAGCCGCCTCCAACCATATTCCGAGGAGACTTCCGGATGAAGCATCGCAGTGTCTTTTCTGCAATTATTCTTGTGCTGTCATCATTTTCCATCATTTCCTGCCAGGCTCAGGAATCGCGCCCTGATGGCATGTACGCGATTCTCAAAACGAATAAAGGCAACATCGTCATTTCGCTCGAATTCGAAAAAGCACCTCTGACTGTCGGCAATTTTGTCGGCCTCGCGGAAGGAAAACTCGATGCCACCAAAGGAAAACCCTTTTACAATGGGCTTACTTTCCATCGCGTGGTTGCCGATTTTGTAGTCCAGGGCGGCGACCCCATCGGCGATGGTACAGGTGGACCCGGTTATCGCTTCCCGGATGAAATCGTCCCCGATCTGAGACATGATGCTCCTGGAGTCGTTTCAATGGCGAATGCAGGGCCAAACACCAATGGCAGCCAGTTTTTCATCACGCTCGAAGCAGCTCCATGGCTCGATGGCAAGCACTCAGTGTTCGGAAAAGTCATCGAAGGCATGGATGTCGTCAAGCAGATCCAGCAAGGCGACCGGATCGAATCAGTCACCATCCAGAGGTTCGGCGCCAAAGCCAAAGCCTTCGACGCTTCCCAAAAAGCCTGGGATCAACGCCTGAGCGCAGCGTATGCCACCCTCAATGCACTGAATGCTCAAAAAAGAGAGTCCGATCTCGCCTTGATCGCCCAGAAATGGCCTGATCTCAAGCCCGATGAAAAAGGCATTTTCCAGAAAACCATTCGCAAGGGCTTCGGCGATACTCCGAAGACTGGCAGCAAAGTCTCGGTCATCTACAAAGGTATGCTGCTCGACGGTACTGTGTTCGATCAATCCAGTCTCTCCGGCGGCCCTTTCAGTTTTACAGTCGGCAAAGGCGAAGTCATCGATGGCTGGGATAGTGTGGTAAGCACGATGCAGAAGGGCGAAAAGCGCTTTGTCATTATTCCCCCTGAGCTTGCGTACGGCGCTCAGAGCATCGGCGATGTCATCCCGCCAAACTCGTTCCTGGCATTCGAAATCGAGCTCGTATCCATTCGCGAGTAGTGCAGCGGACGGGCGGGGTACTTCGTGGTATTTATCGCTTGGCGCTCCGCATGCTGCGGCATCACCATCCATGCTTTAGAGTAATTGGAGATATTAAATATTCGCAGCCTATTATCAATGCCATTGGAGATTTTGGAAATTCCGATTCACGAATATCTCTAATATTCAAGACCATTTCTTTCTAAATCAATGAATATCATCTAATATTAAGCCTAATTCTTCACCCCTTCACAGTACTATTAATATCAGAGGTGAAGGAGATGAAAGGCATTTCGAGAATTGCAATTCGCAGTTTTCTCGCAATTATCCTTATTCTTTCTTTGCCCTTTGCTGCTTCCGCGCAGACCCCGAGCAAGACAAGCGCGACTATCCAGCTTGCAGTCTATGTACCGCCTGTTCTGCGGCTCTCGCTCGACTTTGCCCAGAATGGCGCTGCAAACATTGTCGGTTACCTCGGCACCAATCCAGGTGGATTCAGAAACGGCTTCGAACTGAAGCCCTATGCCATTTTCAACCTTGGCGCTGCCCGCCTCGTTTCCAATCTTGCATCGAGCTATTCCATCGTTGTCCAGTCCATGAACGGCGGCAAATTGAAAAATCAGAGCTCCGGAAGCGAAATCGCCTACGACCTGCTCATCGGTGGAATGCCGGCAGCACGCTATGGCGATTCATTCCGCATGGTCACCGCTATGAAAACCGCTCGCGATGGCACTGATTTGCCAGTGAGCATAGCTCTCGGGAACATTCCTGCAAGCGCCTCATACGGCGTCTATTCCGATAGCCTGTTATTCAATGTCATGGCTAACTAATTGCTAAAGCATTCTTTGCCCTTGTCCTGGTGATATAGGATATAAGGGCAAGGCAGATGCTGCTATTCTTCGGCGCCCGCTTTTAACCCTCTTTGAACTCTTGTCGCTTTTGCAGTATCTTTATTACAAGAAACGTATATTTTCAAACCCTGCGGAGGCACCATGACAAAAGAAATCCAGATGAACTGGCTCGATGGAATGGCTTTTCAGAGCGAACTTGACGGCCACACCCTAGTAATCGATGCAGACGACTCAGTAGGCGGCACAAACCGCGGACCCCGACCCAAAGGCCTTCTGCTCGTCTCGCTTGCTGGCTGCACGGCAATGGATGTCATTTCTATCCTCAAAAAAATGCGCGAACCGGTGAGCTGGTTCAATCTCAAGGTGAGCGGCGACCTCACCGAGGAGCACCCAAAGAAATTCACCAGCTTCAAGGTAATCTACCAGTTCAAGAAGAGCGACGGGCTCAATCCCGATAATGTGCTCAAAGCTGTTGAGCTTTCTCAGACCAAATACTGTGGCGTCAGCGCGACCCTGAAAGACGGCCACGAAGTAGCATGGGAAATCGAATATATCTGAGCCGGCATCTTGCTCAGAATGCGCTTTTTTGCTATACTTGCGAAAAGGTAGCTTATTTTCCTGCATCTGTGATATTTTGCGCTATTTTCAACTATTTTCACACAGTTCAGTCCTGCTGCCGCGAATATGACACCCCCTGATAGGGGTGTCTTTATCATATTGCTCTGCAAGAGGTACTCAGCACGATGGCATTTGACATTCAGATGATGCGGAATATCGGCATTTCCGCGCATATCGACTCGGGAAAGACAACGCTCTCCGAGCGCATTCTTTTCTATTGCCGAAAAATACATGCAATTCATGAAGTAAAGGGCAAAGATGGCGCAGGCGCAACGATGGATTCTATGGACCTCGAGCGCGAGCGCGGCATCACCATTCAGTCTGCGGCAACCAATGTCCAGTGGAAAGACTATGCAATCAACCTCATCGATACCCCGGGACACGTCGATTTCACAATCGAGGTCGAGCGTTCGCTGCGCGTGCTCGATGGCGCAATTCTCGTACTCTGCTCGGTCGCGGGTGTTCAGTCCCAGTCGATCACAGTCGACCGTCAGCTCAAGCGCTACCACGTACCCAGGCTCGCGTTTATCAACAAGTGCGACCGCACCGGCGCCAATCCATTCAAGGTAAAGAGCCAGCTTGGTGAAAAACTCGGCCTCAATCCGGCTTTCGTGACCATTCCCATTGGTCTCGAGGACAAATTCGAGGGCGTCATCGACCTCATCGACATGAGGGCAGTCTACTTCGATGGCCCCAATGGAGAAGAGCTCCGTTTCGCCGAAATTCCCGCCCATCTTGTCAAAGATGCCGAGCGCTACCGCGAAGAACTGCTCGAAGCAGCTTCGATGTTCTCCGACGAGCTTGCCGAAGCGTACCTGGAGGGCGAAGTAACCAAAAACCTTTTGCTTGCAGCCATCCGCAAAGGCACCATCGAAGAGAAATTTGTGCCGGTTTTTGTAGGCTCAGCATACAAAAACAAAGGCGTGCAGCTGTTGCTCGACGGCGTCGTCGACTTCCTGCCAAATCCTTCCGAACGGCGCAATGTTGCGCTCGACCTTTCGAACAACGAAGCAGAAGTCGAACTCAAAGCTGACGACAAGGCAAAAACAGTCGCTCTTGCCTTCAAACTCGAAGATGGCCAGTATGGCCAGCTCACGTACGTGCGCATCTACCAGGGCATGATCTGCAAGGGCGACGAGCTCTACAACACCCGCGCCCGCAGGAAATTCAAAGTCGGCCGCCTTGTGCGCATGCACGCTTCATCCATGGAAGACATCAACGAAGGCAGTTGCGGTGACATTGTCGCGCTTTTCGGCATCGAATGCGCCTCGGGCGATACGTTCTGCCACCCCGATCTCAATTATGCAATGACGAGCATGTTTGTCCCCGAACCAGTCATCTCGCTCGCAATCAACCCGAAAGATACCAAGAGCTCAGATCAGATGAGCAAGGCGCTCAACCGCTTCACCAAGGAAGACCCGACGTTCCGCACCTATGTCGATCCCGAGTCCAACCAGACCATTATCCAGGGCATGGGCGAACTTCACCTCGAAGTCTACATCGAGCGCATGCGCCGCGAATACAAGTGTGAAGTCACCACCGGCATGCCGCAGGTTGCCTACCGCGAAACCATCACCCAGCGCGCCGATTTCAACTACACCCACAAGAAACAGACCGGCGGCTCAGGCCAGTATGGGCGGGTTGCGGGCTATATCGAACCGCTAAAAGACGAGCACTACGAATTCGTCGACATGATCAAGGGCGGCGCTATCCCTGCCGAGTTCATCCCTTCATGCGACAAAGGTTTCCGCGCAGCCATGGAAAAGGGCACGCTCATCGGCTTTCCTGTGACGAACGTGCGGGTCGTTATCAACGACGGTCAGAGCCATCCTGTCGACTCTTCGGATATCGCATTCCAGCTTGCCGCTATAGGCGCGTTCAGGGAAGCGTACGAAAAGGCAAAACCGGCGATTCTGGAGCCGATCATGAAAGTCGCGGTCGAGACGCCCAACGAATTCCAGGGCAATGTCTTCGCATCGCTCAATCAGCGCCGCGGTATCATCATGGCCAATACCGAAGACGGTACATTCTCACGCGTCGAGGCTGAAGTACCGCTCTCGGAGATGTTCGGCTATTCCACCGTCCTTCGCTCGCTTACCCAAGGCAAGGCGGAATTCTCCATGGAATTCGAAAAATATGCCAAGGTTCCGACATCCATCAGCGAACAGCTGCGCAAGGACTACCTGGAAAAACGCAAGAAGGACCAGAAGTGAATTCGCGCAGAAATCAATCGCGAGCCCAGCAAAACTGGGTTATAATTATTTATAAGGAGCGCACATGCTGAAAGAAGAATTTATTCGGAAAAGCCCGGTGCGGATATTCGAAAATTCGATCGAAGGCGGTCTGCATGCGGGAGATATCGGAGTGCTTGCGAGCAAAAAAGGCATCGGCAAGACTTCCGTGCTGGTTCAGATTGCGCTGGATAAGCTCATGCAGGGCGAGAAGGTCATCCATGTTTCCTTCAATGCGCATACGAGCTATATCATTTCTTGGTATGAAAATATTTTTAGCGAGATTGCCCGGCGCAAAAATCTTGAAAATATCGATGATATAAAAGAACAGCTTGTCCGCAACCGCATGATCATGAATTTCACCCAAGAAGGCGTCAGCGTCGACCAGATTACGCGAACCATCAAAGCGCTCATCAACGAGGGCGGATTCAATGCAAAAACCATCATCGTCGATGGTTTCGACTTTACGCGCGCTACCGCCGAGCGGTTCGAAAAGGTCAAAGCCTTTCTGGCTGAAATGCAGCTCGAAGCGTGGTATACCTGCACGCTCGCGGAAGCCGAACCTGTGCTCGATCCGCAGGGCATTCCTGTTGTGCTGCGGGAGATTGAGCCTTTGATTTCGGTCATTGTGGTGCTCGAGCCGAAGAAAGACTTCATTCATCTGCGCGTCGTCAAAGACCACGAGCGGCGCAATCCGAGCGATATGAACCTGCTCCTCGACCCAAGGACGCTGCTGATTGCCGAGGCGTAAGATTTTGTCGGCTTGGGCGGGCGCGGCGCACGATAGCAGCGCGGCTAATTCTTGCGCAACTTGTTGCGGCGCGGCTCATTTCGGCGCGGCCTTGAATTCGAAGCCGTCGATGATCACGAGCTGGAGGCCGTCCTTCTTGCCTGGCGGGCGGCCGTCGAATAAATAGAGGTTCATGTGGACGGCAGCGCTTGGCTTCGGGATGCTTTTTGCATCGCTGAAAGTCCATGCATCGATGAGCCGTGGATCGCCAGCCGGGGGCTTTTCTCCATATCCAAGCCAGGAAGCAAACTCGATGCGATCGGGCAGCCATGTAAATTGCTGGGAAGACGGACCAGCGTACGGCTTGGCCGGGAATGAGTGCATGTTGCCCTGCTTGTCGAAAGGCTGAATGACGTATTGCCCCCGCAGATCCGACACTTTCTTGCCCCATGCCGAAAACTCGATGTCGATCTCGCGATGAAAATACCCAAGCGCTCGGCTGTAGGTAAATGCCCCAAAAATCAGATCGGGATGCAGCTGGGCGAGCGGCGTACGGATGCGAAATGTGTAGGTTCCGTAGCCGAGGGATTTGGTCGTCCATACCTCTGCAGCATACCAGTCGCCTTCGCGATACGTAATTGAAAGGCGCAAAGCTCCATCCGGAAGCACATCGACGCTTGTACCGGTGCCGCCAAAAAGGTTATTCATCGGGCCTTCTGGCTCAGTGGTCTGGCGCACATACCATTCAAAGCCGGAAAAACTGAGTCTTTGCAGGGTTTGGGCAAAAAGACCGGATCTGGCTGTAATGATGAAGAATATCAAAGCCAGAGAGCGCCAGGAGCCCCTTCCCGATGTGGTTCGCGAAGCTTTTGCGTCAGCGCCCGCAGGAGCTGCACCCAGAACAAAACACGCAGCGTATGTCATATTCGTGCAATTACCTCGCATGTCTCATTCAAAAAATGCTTGATTGGATCTTCCCTTTCGCCGACAAGATTGGCAATCAAAACCCGTACTTTTGTCAGGCCTTGCATCAGAACGAGAATCCGCCTCGAGGAGCGCAGTATTTCGGGCGCCAGCGTCATGCGCGATTTTGGTTCCTGAGGAGCTTCCGTGAGCATGACCAGACTGTTCGGCAAAATAGTGGCGCGCTTCAGAGAATCAGCAGGGCTCTGGAAATCATCGAGAGAAAAGAGCCCGGCAGTATGGCCATCTTCGCCCATGCCGAGAATGGTAAGGTCAAATATGGGTTGATTGGCGCGAACTCGCTCGCTTGCAAAGGTGGAAAGCTCCTCCTCATATGTGCGCGCTGCTAGTGCGCGCCGGCCGGGCGGCCATTGGTGCAGGACGAAAGCGGTCGGGCTGTATTTGAATGCTGCAGCAATCATCTCAGAGTTCCGAAAGCCGCTTCCGCCCGCCGCCTCGCGCTCATCCCCAACCCAGAGATGGATGCTCCGGGCATCGGAAATTTCGACACTTCGCGGATCGCGGGCCAGAGCTTCGTATATCGGCTTAGGCGTCGCACCCCCAGCCAGACAAAGGTGCAGCGAACGCTGTGGTGCCTCGCGGGCATTGCGAACCTCACGGGCCTCGCTCAGCCCGGAGAAAATGAACTCGCTCGCTGCTCTCAACCAAACATCATCCGAAGTATATACATGAAGAATCATACAAGCCCTTCTCTTAAAACGGGCTCGCGAACCTGCGCAATCAGGTCGCGCAAGGAAATGCCAGCCTGGTACTTCAATAGCCCGCCTGACTCTGGAGCTGCTTTCGGATCAGCAGATGCCCATGCCGCCTCGAGTTTGTCGATCACCTGCCAGGCAAGTTCGGACTCGTCCGCGCGGATGAACAGGGTTGAGTCCCCGGAGAGCGCATCGAGAATAAGCCGCTCGTACGCTTCAGGAAAATAATCGGCGACTTCCCTGTACGAGAAACGCAGGCTGTTTGCTCGAATGGCCGGCTCCCCTGGAACCTTGGCATTGAACGAAAGCCATATGCCTTCGTCCGGCTGGATGCGAACAGTGAGGCTGTTTGGCGCAAGAAGATCTCCGCACTGCGCTGCGAACAAAGCCGATGGCGGGCGCTTAAAATACAAGACAATTTCAGAGTATTTCTCTGCGAGCGCCTTGCCCGTTCTGAGGGTAATCGGAACTCCCGAAAACCGCCAGTTCTCTACCGAAAGTGTCAATGATGCAAATGTCTCTGTTGTTGAATCGGGACGGACTTTCGCTTCATTCAGGTAATCGGGCACTGGCTCGCCCCTTGCATTGGTACCCGCGGCATATTGCCCTCGCCTCGTACGCCCAAGAATTTCCTGGGGGCTGTAGTCAGGAATTGCACGCAAAATTTTGACTTTTTCATCGCGAATATGCTCGGGCGAAAGCGTTGCCGGCGGCTCCATTACGGTCAGGCAGAGAAGCTGTGTCAGGTGGTTCTGCAGCATATCGCGCGCCGCTCCGAAACCATCATAGTAGCCGCCGCGCGTGCCGATGCCTTCCTGCTCAGCCACCGTGATTTCGATGCGATCGATGTAATTGCGGTTCCAGACTGGCTCGAAAATTGTATTGGCAAACCGGAAATGCAAAAGGTTTTGCACTGCCTCTTTGCCGAGATAGTGGTCGATGCGATAAATGTCGCGTTCTTCGAACCACTTGTGGAGCGCCTCGGTCAGGCTCGCGGCGGAACGTTGATCCTTGCCATATGGCTTTTCGACAACAAGTCGCCGCCAGCCCGGCGCAGAAGCATTGCTCCCGCAGCCCATGCGGCCGAGATTCTCCGAAATGACAGGGAAGAACTCTGGCGTTACCGCGAGATAATAAAGAATGTTGTGCGGGATCGCGATATGCGAATCCAGGCCTTCCAGCACCGATTGATCCTGCTCCCCAACAAGCCTGCGGATAGGCTCATAGCTCTGGGGGTCCGCGACATCATTCTGTATATAGAAAATTCTCTGCGAAAAGGCGTGCCATGCGTCGGTATGAAGCGCCTCATCCTGGTGGCGGCTGTGCGCAAGGCATGATGCGCGAAGTATCTCGCGAAATTCCTCGGTGCTGTAATTGCGGCGAGCCGCTCCAACCATCAAAAGCTCGTCAGGAAGCTGTTTTTCAAGATAGAGGTCGTAGAGCGCCGGGAAGATTTTGCGGTTTGCAAGGTCTCCCGATGCTCCGAACACAATAAAAAGGGCTGGCTGCGGAGAAAAGCGAGTCGCGTCCAACCGGCAATACGGCATATCTGTTGCTATATTCATATTCTATAATATATAAAAATCTTTATTGAGAAGGCGAGTGCGGAGCGCGGCCTTGCCGAATTTCCTGTGGCGAGCTGGAAGGGCGGCACTGCGGGTCAGCCTGTGGCGAGCCAGAAGGGCGCCCGGACCGATGTTCATTCGGCGAAATCGGAGCGCGGCTCCGGCGATGCTCATTCGATGAGCGCGGCGCGTGTCCGCCCGCCTCCGCGATGCCCGCGGAAAACCAATTGAAAAAAATGGTCTCCTGGCCTGAAACAATCATTCGCACCGAGGTCGGCTCAACACCTATCGCTTCGCCGAATTCTTTGTCCGCGGACAGAAAGCCACATTCCCAGCCGGCATCGAGATAGCGCTTCAGCATAGGGCTCAGCTCTCTGTAGAGCGCGCGAGCTTCGTCAGGGCTTGCGAGGCGCTGGCCGTAGGGGGGATTGGCGAGCATGATTCCGCGCGTTCCCGCAGGCGGCCCGGAAGCAGCCCCGCGAGAAGCTGTCCCGGCTGCAATTATCCCGGATTGAGCCATATCTCCGCGAACTTCTGCACTCCGAATCGCTGCTTCTGGGGGCACTAATTCCCTCGCATCAGCGTTGGAAAACTTGATGAATTCGCTGATTCCCGCAAGCGTGGCATTCCTTCTCGCCAACTCGAGCGCCTTCGTATCGAGGTCTGAAGCACGAATATCGGTCCTGATGTCCCTTCTGACCTGCTGGCGAAAAAAGAGCCTCATATCTTCGACTTTATTCTGGTCCATCTCGGGGAAGTTTTCGAATGCAAAATGCCGCTTCAAGCCTGGCGCTGCATTGCACGCATAGAGCGCAGCCTCGATCGGAATTGTGCCTGAACCACAGAACGGGTCTATCAACGGGCGAGAACGGCTCCATCCGGCAAGAAACAAGAGCGAGGCGGCGATTGTTTCCTTGAGCGGCGCCTCGTGGGTAAAGCGTCGGTACCCTCGCCTTGAAAGCGCCTCACCCGAAGTATCGATGACAATCTGCCACCAGTCATTGTCGCCATAGATACGCACCTCAAGCGTGCGGCCGGTCTCCGGCATGTTCCTCACATGAAAATGCTCCATCAGCGCAGCATATATCGCCTTCTGGGCCATGGACTGAAGCGTCGCTTGCGCATGGAGCTTGCAGCCATTCGCACGAGCCCGTTCTATCAGAACCCGTGTATCCTTTGCACAGAATGCCTCCCAAGGGAGAGAGTAAATACCCTGATAGAAGCCATCGAAATCGAACGCCTTGAATTCAGCGACTACGAGCAACACACGATCCGCGGTCCTGAGGCCGATATTCGCCTTTGCGAGGTCTTCCGCCAGCGCGTTCGTTGACACATTGAAGACTACCCTACCCGCGCTGCGCCCCACTTCCCTGAAGCCAAGATGCGCCAGATCCCTGGCCAGCACCTTTTCGAGCCCGATCGCGCACACCGCAATCGCACGCATTGTTGTTACCACAGGTTAAAGTATGTATGGCAAAGCTGAAAAATAAAAGGGGTCTGACCCCTTTTCTTAAATTTTTAATTTTAGGGGTCAGACCCCACTTTTTAACTTGACAATTTTGGCCCTTCCGCGCTAGTATGCCCACGCATTTCGGGGGTGTAGCTCAGTTGGCTAGAGCGTATGAATGGCATTCATAAGGTCAGGGGTTCAATTCCCCTCACCTCCACAATATCGGCTGTCCGCAAGGGCGGCCGATTTTTTTTGCACTCAAACTGCTTTACACAAGGTTGAGAACACTAAGGTCGGCTTCCCCCTGACTCTCTACAAATATAGAATATATGCGGAGGTCATTATGCAGAACTTCGAATGGGTCACGCCGACAAAAGTCTTTTTTGGCGCTGGGATACTCAACAGGTTGGGGCTCGAGACTTCTCTTTGGGGTAAGCGCGCACTGTTTCTGTATGGAAAAGGGAGCATCAAAACAAGTGGGCTGTACAATACCGTAGTAGCGCAGCTTCGCGGCGCGAATATTTTCTTTGTCGAACATGCTGACGTGCAGCCGAACCCTCGCATCGTACATGCAACAGAAGGCGCCCGCAAGGCTAAGGAACACGATCTCGATTGTATTGTGGCGGTAGGTGGCGGCAGCGTCATCGATGAAGCCAAAGCGATCGCTGTTGGTGCCCTCCATGATGAGCCATTGTGGGATTTTTATACCCGGAAGGCCGTGTTCAGGGACGCGCTGCCCATAATCGCGGTCCAGACATTGCCGGCAACTTCATCCGAAATGAATGGCGCTTCCGTCATGACGAACGAAGAGACACATGAAAAATTCAGTATCCGCAGCGAAATGCTGTATCCGAAGCTCGCCTTTCTCGATCCTTCATTGACGCTCAGTATTCCAGTTCAATATACAGCATACGCATGCACTGATATTCTTTCGCACCTCATGGAGGGCTATTTCACCGCCACCGCGGATTTTCCCTTACAGGATGGCATGGTGGAAGGCGTCTGCCGCGCGGTCATGGGCTCGCTGGAAACAATTCTCAAAACCCCTCGCGATTTCGAAGCGCGCTCGACAATTATGTGGGCAGGAGCCCTCGCGTGGAATGGCCTTCTCAAGGCAGGCGTCGAGGGTGCCTCGATCCCGAACCATATGATCGAACACCCTCTAAGCGGCATGTACGACATTGCGCACGGAGCTGGGCTATCGATTGTCATTCCCGCATGGCTCAAATATATGAAATCGCATATTGCGCATCGAATTGTGCTGTTTGGCCAGCGCATTATGGGTCTTGAAAAACAGCTTGCCGGAAAGCCGGCGATCGAGGCTTCTGATATAGTCATAGAAGCGCTTGAAGCATGGTACCAGCACATAGGGACCCCCATCAGGCTGAAAGAGGCAGGTCTTCAAGCCCTCGATATCGACGCCTGCACGAAACAGGCCATGGCGCTGAGCAAGCTCTGGGGCGTGCCGGGCTATACCGAAGCTGATATTCGCGCGATATATCGCCTGATGGCTTGAACCGCGTTTTTCTCAATATCAGGAAGCAGTGCTCAGCTCTCGATTACAGTTCGGCATTAATCCCGATATTGATATGCAGCGGTGAGCCGCCAACTTTTTGGGCCATAAAAGCCCAGGCGGCTTCAACAGAGAACATGGTATGGCTCGTCGCTACCATGCCAGCGAGAATGGCCAAATCGAACTCAACGCGCGCAAAGGCAGAACAGAGCGCTGAAGGCTTGCTATCAATCTCGAGCCCAGCGCCTCGCACTCCCGCTCTGCCAATAATCCGCCGCAATGCCCACGAAGGAGACAGCGGCATTCGAAGCATCCATCCGGCTTCAATCGAAAAAAGACGCACGTCGACTTCGCCAAACGCATACCAATTCGAAAGAGAGATGAGCGAGCTGTACTCCCGATAGCTCGGATATGACGCTTGTACTGCAGACGGCATTATGCTGCTGCCCGAAGCCAACATGCGAAGCGCAGGCGAAAACGCCACACCGCCAAACGGCGCATACGCACCATAGGCCGACAACCCCACTCTGCCCGGAACTGTAATGGATCCGCCGAGAGACATGCCACCAAATCCGCTTCGACTTGCCACTTCGTAATCCGCTCCCGCAGCAATAGCAAATCCATATTGGTCGTACGGGGGCTTGCGGGACCTGTACAGACTTTGATATTGAGCATCAAGGCCGATAGCCCACGATGTGGAATCAGGGCTGAGCTGGAACACTTCCGCCAAAGGATATGCATCCTGAAAGCCGGCAAAAATGCCGTGCAGATCAGCGGAAAGGCTGCGGAAAAGCGGCACAAACGAGCGCTCCCACTTAAGCACGGCGCTCACCGACGATACTCGGCCAAGTGATGCATATAGCACAGATTGATCGGCCACCGAAAACAAAACATGCCATTCACCCGCGCCAAGCTGGATCTGAGCGCTTTCCGAAGGTCGCCAATTCGAAAAATCCCAGCCGGCAAAAACCTGCCAGGCGGCGCGTTCGCTCAAATCGCTGCCTATCAGCACAAGACCTGCAGTATTTCCTTCTGCGTACGGAATGCGGCTTGATGAAAAAAGCGCAGGAAAAAGCGTATCCATCTTTCTGATGGCAGCGGTTTGTTTGGGCTCTTGCATCGCTTCGAGATAATGAAGCTGAGCCCATCGAACCGCGTCCTGCCATTCGACTGGAATGGTAGAGAACAATGATGAGGCTGAAGTAGATTGCTTGTCGATTTCTCCAATGTCCAAGACATTGAGGGCTTTGAGCCCATCCTTCTTTGATGACAAATATACAATGTTCGTAACATTAGCATATACAGGCTGACAGATGCCGCCCTCAGGCGCCTGGTTTTGTACCAAAAGCAACCAGCTTCCATGCTCTTCTTCGAGAATCCCGAGCCGCGAAATTCCATTTTCAGGAATGAGAGTGAGCGCGAAGCGGATTCCCCTCGATGCAGCTGATCCTTCCGAGTCTAGACGGAATCCCGGCGAAATCCAGCGCACTGCATAACCGGGGATGTCGATTATTTCAGTTTTGCCTTCTGCTGTTCTTCTTGCAGGCAGAATTGTCGAGCCTAGGCGTACAAGCCCATAGTCGGTACCGCTCTCTGGATCAGTCCAAGGATCATAAAGGAAAATATTTTCGCGCGATGAACCATTTTGAGCTGCAGCAAGAGCTGCGCCCGCAGGAGGAATTGGCAGGTCGCGGATGTACGATAAGGTTTTTGTTTCGAGATCGAATTGATAGCGCGCAGGGATAGTTCTTCCGTCAGGGAGAGGACGGATCCAGTCAATATCCAAAGCATGAAATCTTACGTTAAATCTAATGTTACGTAAATTTTCATCGGCGGCAAAAAGCCGCCTTGGCTCAGTACCTTGACCCCTGGATTCGGCCTCTTTCCCTTGCGACTCGACGCCCTTTCTCTGCCCATCCAGAATCGCTCGCGCGTACACCCCCCTCTTATCCCCGTCAAAGTAGTACACAACCCCCTCGCCTACATCAAAGGCTCCAATATATCCGGGGAAAAGCTCGACCGCGTCCCGTTCCCCGCCCGCCTTTTCCATTCCCGAATCAATCCAAGAGAGAAAGTCAGCCCACAACGTTTGGGGTCTGACCCCTGTTTTAACTTCCAGAATACCTTTGCTCAGCGCTGTGCCATCAAAGCCGCGGAAAATATTTCCGCCCGCCGCAGCATGCCAAAGCTGTCCAAGGATCTCCGGACCAAACCGCTCTGCAAGATAGTCCGCAAACAGCCCTCCATACAGGTACGCAAGGCTCCCAGACCCATAAAAATCAGCAAGCCCCGAGACATCCCAGAGCGAGCGAATCCGCCCCCGCTCCCGTTCGATGCGCACCAGCTGCAACGCTGCGGGATCATTCAGCCGCCCGCTTTTTGCTGATGCCTGGCTTTCTCTGCCTGTCGCGCCATCCTCCGCCCTGCTTTCTCCTGCCGCGCTATTTTCTGCGCTCAACCTGCTTTCCGCCCACACCGCAGTGCCTTCCACCAGCGCCTGTGGCATCATCCACCCCTCCGGCGCAACCCAATCCCCTCCGAGCCAGGCCAGTGCCTTCCATCCGCCCTTTCTCTCGTTCAGCGTGATGCAATGCACAAGCTCATGCAGAAAAACCGACTCAAGCTCATCCGCCATCGATGCGAGCTGGCTGCGCGGGTCCGCCGAGGCGAGAAAAATGACGATGCGGTTCGATGGAAGGAGCGTCGAATACCCGTTGAGCGAGTTCGCGATGTCGGAAATCAGGACTGGAATGCGGTGTCTCGAAGGTTGTGTATCAAAAAATCCATTCAACTTCGAATATGTATTATCTGCAAATGACGAAAGCCGCCAGGCCTGTGCCTCAAGCTCGTGCGGCGCATAGATATCAAACCATCGCGTCTGCACATGAAGAAGCGGCTTAAGATTGCTGATTTCTTGCGCCGCGGCCGGCAAGTCGGGCAGACTCATCATCGCAATCACTAAAGCCAGCAACATCACAGCCCAGGAAACATACATTCTGCGTATGCGCATGCTTTACTCTACCATACTCGAACTGCTCCACGAAATGTTCAATATATAATCCGCTTTCTTGCCAGCACCCGCAATGCGTCGTTGCCTTGACCAGGACGCACAAGCCCGGCTACTATCCTGCTTGCGCTATGAAAAATAGTGAATCTCGGCCCCAAAGCCTTCGCTCCATAGCCTCGCTCACGCCGCAGGAAGCGCGCGCGATCCGCTATGTACTCATGGATATCGATGACACGCTCACCACCGATGGCAAATTGCCGCCAGAAAGCTATGCAGCGCTATGGGCTCTCCACAAGGCAGGCCTCATTGTGATTCCGGTAACCGGCAGACCCGCAGGCTGGTGCGACATGATTGCGCGCGAATGGCCCGTCGATGGTGTTGTGGGTGAAAATGGCGCGCTCGTGTTTTGGGAAAGTGAAGGTCGCCGCCTCAAATCCATGACTCATCCGGATGCAGTCCCGAATTCTGACCCGCGCCTTGCTGCGCTCCGCGACCAGGTGCTTGCACAGGTGCCTGGCACTCGTCTTGCCCGCGACCAATTCTCGCGGCTCTATGATATCGCGATCGATTTTGCCGAGGAGGAGCCGATCCTGCCGCTTACCGCCGCCCAGTCAATAAAAGCACTCTTCGAAGGCGGCGGTGCGCACGCGAAGATTTCTTCCATACATGTCAACGCCTGGATGGGCGAATACGACAAGCTTTCCATGGTAATTCGCTATCTTTCTGCGCGCTTTGGCTATGACGACGACCGCAATCGCGCAACAGTTGTCTTTGTCGGCGATTCGCCCAACGATGAGCCTATGTTCGCCCATTTCCAGATGGCATGCGCCGTCGCGAACATCCTAAAATACAAGACACTGATACGCCATTTTCCGCACTTTGTGACCTGGCGGGAATCGGGTGCGGGTTTTGCTGAATTCACTGCAACGTTGCTTGAGCGCCGCGCTGGAAAGGCCTCACCCTGAACTATTTCTTGCCTGCTTCTTTCCCGTTCGATTTGCGTAGCAGTACAGACACCCCCTCGGGCATGTTCCATAGCTGCCGATATCGACGCTCTCGATGCACTTGCAAGCAGGGCGCTGGTTTTTGTCCTTGCGGGATGAAAAAGACTGGTGCGTCAATTCGGAAATGATAGCTGAATCGATACAGCCAAGGCCGAGCGAAGGCTGCACCTGCTGCAGTTCAGGCTCCGCGCAAAAAGAAACAAAGATGCCTTCCGAAGCCGCAATTTCAGCAAGTTCTTTTGCGAGCAATTGATAATGTGCGCTGCTTTTTTCGCTCGCGCCCTCCTCCCCTCTCGCGCTGCATAGAGGGAGAAACCCTGCCTTTTTGAGCCGCGCCTCGGTATGCTGGTATGCATCATATATGCTGATTACGCAGTGCCGCACACTCCCCGAAAGTTCCTTGGCAAGCGCAGCAAAATTCCTGATATGCCAGTTGGCATCGTAGCGGCCTGCAAGCAGGATCGGATCGTAACGCCAGATGACACGATTCTGCCCGATTTCGCTCGCGAGCGCCTTGAGCATTTCCACAGCTTCGCTTGCAAGCGGCCCGGACGGTTCGAGCGGTGCCCCATAGCCGATAATTGTTATATGAAAATAAAATGCATATGGCTCAAGCTCATCCAACCGGGACAGCATCGGGCGCGCATCTCGAGTCCAGAGCACAAGGCAGCCGACCGACTCCGGGTCCAACAAAACGCGTCGCATCTGCTTCGGGTTGAAAGGATTGCGCACATCGACAAAGCCCTCCATCAGGCGCTCGAAGAACCAATCAGCATAGAATGAAGGAATGTCTGTCCGCCTGCTTGCGCTTATAACCATAGCCATAAATTGACACCTGCCGCAAATGCTTCTATAGTGATTATCCGGGAAACATATGGATACTATCAAGAGCAAATATGCTCATCTTATCGGCGAAATTATTGCCCATGTCCCCCAGAACGCCCATGTCTCGGAAGAAAATGTCTATCAGCAGGGCATCGCCGCACTGCTGCCCTATATCGATACTATCATTCATGATTATATCGATGATTGTTCAGATATAGAAGGAATCGAGAACCTCGCCTCCCTCCATGCACATGCAAAGCGTGGTGAATCATGTCTCATGCTGATGGAACATTACTCGAATTTTGATTTGCCTGTATTTCATTATTTATTGAGAAGATCTGGCCAAAAGGGAGAAGAAATCGCTTCGGACATTGTCGCGATTGCGGGTATCAAGCTCAACGAAGAGAATCCTGCGGTCCATGCCTTTGCAAGAGCATATTCGCGCATTGTGATCTATCCTTCCCGGTCGATGCAAATCATCAAAGAAAAGTACAAAGACCCGAAAGAGCTCTATCAGGAAATAAAGCGAAGCATTTCCATCAACCACGCTGCTATGAAAGCGCTCAGCGCAGCCAAAGAAAGCGGCAAGGTGATCCTTGTCTTTCCTTCTGGCACGCGCTATCGCCCATGGGACCCTTCGTCGAAACGCGGCGTGCGCGAAATCGCCTCGTACATCAAGTCTTTTTCCAAATTCTGCCTTGTTTCAGTCAACGGAAATATTCTCAGAATCAATCCATCCGGCGATATGGAAGACGACATGCTCCAAAAAGACAGGGTGATCTACAATGTGAGCCCCGTCCATGACAGCAAGGAGTTTCTGGCTTCCGTGAAGTACGATCTGCATTTCCGCGACGATAAAAAGCAGGCAATTGTCGATACTATAATGGATTTGCTCGATGCCATGCACAAGGAAACCGAGGATCGCTGCAGAGATTGAGCTTTCCTATCGCTCTCTCAGCCTTTTGAACGGATTCATCCCCAACCGCACAGGGAAATAGGCAGCCCCGGCAACAAAACCTGCAAGGTGCGTGAGGTGAGCCACAGAGCTCGCAGCCCCCAACAGCGTAAAAACAATTTCGATCGCAGTGTAACCGATGACCATGAGTGGCGCGCGAATCGGAATGATGCCATATAAATACACCATAGCTTTCGGATACAGCACCCCGAAAGCGAGCAGCAACGCAAACACCGCTCCCGAAGCGCCCAGCAGCATAGTGTTCCATGCCCCGGAAAATGCATAAATCGCGAATGAGGCAATGCCCGCGAAAGTGCCCGAAAGCAGGTAATACAAAAGAAACTCAAAGCTGCCCAAGGTGCGCTCGACCGGCGTTCCAAAGAAGAAAAGCCCCAGCATGTTCACAAGGAGGTGCGTAAGGCTCGCGTGAGCAAACATATACGTGAACACCTGCCACACCCACCCCGCCATGACTGCTTGCGGACTGAGCGCGAGCGCGTATGTCACCATGGGCCAGACATAGCCCAGCGCAAAAATGAGCACATTGGCAGCGATAAGGTACAGTGTCGCATTGAAAAACCGGAACCTGAACGGCCGGCGCAAGATTGAATTCGTCTGCATGGGTTAAAAAGTATAGAAATATGCGCGAGAGAGCAAGGCTTAATATCGGTCGAGAACAAATTGCCCTCTCTGCCTTGCTTAAAAAACAAGGCCGCCCGGGCGTACCCGGACGGCCTTTCGTCGTCACTCTGTTGCGGATCAGTTGTGGCTGATCGTCACGGTGAGGGTATCGCCGTAGGTTCCAGCCTGATAGTAATCAGGAGACGGGCCGAACTTCACCAAAAGCGCATAGCTGTTGCCAACTTTTGCAGTTCTCGGCTGAGCAGCGCTTGTCCACGCGGAAGCAAGACTCTGGTCTGTAACCAGTGAGCCGAGAGTCATCGTATAGGCGATTTTCTCGGTATTATCCACTGAGTGGACCAGATAGCCGCTATTCGCGCTCGAAACGCTGATGGTCCAGTTCTTCACGTTGCTGGTTACCACGACGTTGCCGATAGACCAGGTTTCAGCAGTTGAACCATTCGCAATAGTCCCCGTATAGGTCCCGGGCACTGTCAGCGAAAATACTTCAGCTACCGAGCCGGAAATCGACACAGTACCACTCTGCGTAGTCGTCGGAGGCACTACCGCAAACGCCATCCCGAACACTGCTACCGCAAACAGAGCTACCAATGCATACTTTTTCATTTGAAATCTCCTGCCTGCAGGGTCAAAGCCCCACAAATACGTTTTGTGTTTTGCTGTGGCATCCTCCAACGGATTCAGCCACTACACTTTGATATTAGTATTATCGACATTTTCGCAAAAAGTCAAATAGAAAAAGTATAATGCTCTCAAAACACAAATCTCTCCAAAATGCGCAAAATATCATTTAATTTAATTATAAATAATAAAATGAAAAATTATTCATAACGCAATCTTAGAATTCTCATATAGCGGCAGCTTTATAAAACGCCCATCACTAACGCGCCACAAATCGCCGCCAGTGCGAAAAATCCAATCTCTCCAAAGTTTGCATTTTTAATGCCATTCCTTCAGCTTGCACACAACTGCGCCGCGGGCTAGCTTTCATGCTCGCCAGAGCGCAAAAATGCTTACTGAAGGACACGCTCGCGGATCTTCTGATCGAGCGCTGTCATGGTAAAAGGCTTTACAAGCAGGCTGTCAAACCCGGCTTGCGAGCTTCGTTCGGCTTCTTCCAGATCGTGGCGCGGGCTCATCGCAATAAGAGCGACAGGCTTTTCTTTGTCGTCAGTGCCAGCTTTGCTTTTCCTGATTTCCCTGGCAAGGGCAAAACCATCCATATCCGGCATGATGCAATCGATAAGCACTACATCAAAGGTGCGCTTTTTCAAGGTGTTGAGTGCAGCAGCACCGCTGTCTACAGCTTCAGCTTCATAACCTTTCAAAGCGAGCATGCGCAGAAGAATTTCACGGTTGACCTCGCTGTCGTCGACGACAAGCACGGAAACTGGTCTGTCGGAAGCCACGCGAATTGTCTCGTTCGTACCGGGTTGGACCGGACTGACTGGCGCGCCACTCATTGATATGGAACTTTCTGGCGGCGGGCCGGGCTGCTCGCTCGATGGTGCAGCGCCCGGGATTCTAGCATCTGCCTCATCTTCGGCCAAAGCAGCCTGCCGGGGCAATTCATCACATTCCGCTTCTGAAGCTCCCGGCCAGACTACCTTTTCAACCTTTTCTTGAGGCACGAAGGGTGCAACAGCAAATGATGCTTCTTTCAAAACCGGATCTGCTTTAATTTTGCTCCCAATCGTGCGCTCCTGCAGGCGCTTCCCGGTAAGTGTTCGACTGACAAACAGCCCGAAGCTCAGAATACTCAAAGCAACCAGCGCCGCTCCCCACCAGACTGCATGCCTTGCCGGATAATTTGACGCGGCATATGCCGTCCAGGAGACATTTTCAGACCCTACTTTCACTCTTGCAGCGTAGCCTTGCATTGCGCTTTGGTCTCCCCAAAAAACACTGCTGCTCTCTTCCGGCACGAAAGACGCAACGGCTATGCGAATTCCCGGGAATTCCGCGCCAAGCTCCAGGTATTCGAACATTCGATCCGCATCAAAACCAACGCTTACAAAACCCCACAAATCCGCACCATTGAACACCGGCACACGTAGGAATGCGAGATTCCGGCCATCAGCAGAGAGCGTCGGCCCCTGGAGCACCGCCTTTTTCAGGCTCACCGCCTGCACCAGAGCCTGCATCCGATCAGGACCATCGAGCAAATCTCGGCCAATCGCACCTGAGGCCTTCTCTTCTGGAAAGCAGTACCGTACGATCGCTCCGGGTGCTACGGTTATCGAATCGATATACTGCAATTTTGCAAGGCTTTCATCGGCAAGCAGCTTGAGCGAAGCATAGGTTTTCCCGCTGTCTGTAAGGAGCAATTGTCTAAATTGTTCGCCTGTTTCGAGAATTGTCTGAATTTTTGCTGAGATCTGCCCGGCAACCTTTTCCGATACTGCTTTCAGCAGCGCCGATTCGGACCGATAGACACTTTCTCTGAGCATCAAAAAAGAAAAAATGGTCAAAGCGCAGAGCACACACGAGAGAGCAATGCTGAATGTGCTGCCCTTTCTGCCTTCGGAATCGGGTTCGGTTTTCATACTCCAGCTGCATCATCATATCACGAACTGCCATGCTCCCACTATGGGCGCGTGCAATGCACCAACGAGAAAATAAAAAGGCTGCCCGAGTTTGCCACGGGCAGCCCCATTTCAGTCAGTTTGCGTTCATTATCAGAGCGCAACCAGAGAAATTGTCAGGACATCTTCATAGGTTCCGGCTGAAATTCCGAGTGTCGCTGCCGTCTGGTAGGTAACTGAGACGTTTGTGGTAACTGCGCTTTGCGGAGCTGATTTCACAATTTCATAATCCGTAGCCAAATCGATGCCAGTAGTAGTACCAAAGGTCACCAGGTAGGGGTACACATCGCTACTTCCGGTTCGAACCATCTTGCCGCCATTCGCTGAATGGATGACAATTTTCCAATTTGTAAGGTTCGAGGTGATAGTGACCGACCCAAGCGCTGCTGATGTCTGTGTCGGATCTAGGGCTTTTGTTCCCGGAATAGTTGTAGTAATACTGAGTGCCGCTCCGACAGTTGCCTGCAAGGTTGTGGAAACTGAATCTGCTGCGAATACCGGCAGACCAATAAACATTACTGCCAGTACCAAGAGAAAAAACTTTTTCATACACTTTCTCCTATAAAAAGTCAACCGGGGCGCTGACGCTGAAATACATCAGCCAGCAACGCCGGCTATGCGGATTGTTCTATGGATGTCCGCATTGCATCCGCTTTCTCCCATATTCGTCGGTCCCTC
>Ga0302253_1000406_pt1 | contig 36932 bp, 36 predicted proteins | sample AAG_RA_Trp_MG_FD_193537 | JGI IMG/M metagenome (GOLD analysis project Ga0302253, IMG submission 193537) | Enriched activated sludge microbial communities from anaerobic digester in WTTP, New Holstein, Wisconsin, United States - AAG_RA_Trp | ecosystem: Engineered > Bioreactor > Anaerobic >...
CTGAATGTTAATGTTAACGGTTGAGTATTATCGTAAGTCCATGTTGTTGCATTGCATATTCTTCCCCAAGGGTCGTAACTTGCATTTTCTGCCAGGTTCCCTTGCTCATCCATTAGTGCAACCATAGAGCCCAAACTTGTGCTGAGCATAGTCGAAGCATGGTCGGTAATAGTATAATACAAAGTTGCATTACCATGAACTATTATATAAACAGTTCTTATTCCTGCAGGTCCCGATATATAATTGTCAAGTTCCACAAGGTTGTTTATAAAAAATCGGACTTTTATTTTGTTTCAAAAATAACATTTTATTTTTAAATAGTCGTCCCTTAAAAAGTCGTTTTTGTTTATTTCCCCCATACCCAGTTATAAAGTAAAAAGTTTGTAAAGTTTTAATAAGACCTGAAAGAACTTTCGATATTTCTTCGGCAAGTTTATACCAAACCACTCACAAAAGAATGAAATGAATTTTGTCTCGTCAGCAATGACGAGATGCCGACAGACTAACCGTTTTAAAAACAAAAGCGAAGCATTTTGTTTTAATGAACTTGTTAGCAAGTCGGTATAAATAAGGTTTATTTATTTTTTGACATTTGAATTACTTATTTTATTGTATAATTTTTCAATCAGACGTGGAATGGGCATTTTATCTATTTCATCTATGGGTATCCATTCAAATGTGGAACTTTTCTTTTTTAATCGGCTTTCAAAAACAAATAATTGCGCATAAATAATGCGATGAGACAATACATGTTTAACAGGTTTGGTTTGATAAAGAAAATGAAGTTCAACGTTGCCAAACCATTGAATAAACAAATCGGTTTGCTGTAATGTGTCCACATTCAACAATATGTCTGCTGGAATCAACGGAAATTCGTACAATCCTTTCCATATATCGTCTGCACTTCGCTTACACATCAAGCAATAGTTCCCTTGTTTAATGAACACATAATTATAATGGAGAACGGGCGAACTTTTTTTAGGATTAGTGATGGGATATTGTAAAACGGTATTATTTTTTAATGCTTTGCAATCTTTACGAATAATGCAATTTATACAGGCAGGTGTGGCAGGTGTACAAACCAGTGCACCGTATTCCATCATAGATTGATTAAGAATTCCCGGTTCCATAGTTTTCATTTTTACTTTCAAATACGTAAAAATAGTGTTGTATAAAATAGGACTTGTTTTCTCATAAGGCAACATCATCCATCGCGAAAACAGGCGAATTACATTTCCGTCCACTACGGGTGTTTTTTCGCCAAAGGCAAACGACGCAATGGCAGCAGCCGTGTATTTACCAATGCCTTTTAGATTGAGCCATTCCTGATATGTCTTAGGAAAAACGCCATGATACGTGTACATTATTTCATTGGCAGCCTCGTGTATATGTATTGCCCGCCGATAATAGCCCAATCCTTTCCATACCAACAAGACCTCTTCCAGTGTGGCATTGGCAAGTGATTCAACGGTTGGAAATGTTTGAATAAACTTTTTATAATATGGCAATCCTTGCTCTATGCGTGTTTGCTGCATTATTATTTCCGATACCCATATATAATAAGGATTCTGCGTATTACGAAAAGGCAATTCGCGTTTATTTTTTAAATACCAGTTATAAATTTTCTTTACAGAATCCATAATTTGGCACAAAAATGCACTTTTTTTTTATAAAAATAAAGGAATTAATTTTTTGTATAAAAATAATATCTATATTTGCAGGCTAAAAAAATATATAAATCAACTAATTAAATTTATACGTTATGACAAAAGCAGATATTGTAAATGAAATTTCCAAGAAAACGGGAATTGAAAAGGTTTTAATTCAAAAATCTGTTGAAACATTTATGGAAATCATGAAAGATTCTATGATTCATGGGAACAATGTTTATCTTCGTGGTTTTGGTAGTTTTGTATTGAAAAAACGTGCTAAAAAAACAGCACGCAATATTTCCAAGAATACTACCATTATTATTCCTGAACATTTTATACCTTCGTTTAAACCTGCCAAATCATTTGTACAGGAAGTTAAAACTAATGTAAAAAAATAAAACGTTTGATTATGCCGTGTGGAAAAAAACATAAAAGACATAAGATGGCGGTTCATAAACGTAAAAAGGGTTTACGTAAAAATCGTCATAAGAAAAAAATCCGTTAGAGGTTTTTAATTTTAATGAAAAACCTATAGGGTGCTATAGGTTTTTTTCTGTTTCATAAAATCGATACTGTGGTACGAGAATTATTTATTGAAGCCAATGCCGATGAAATAAACATTGCTCTTCTCGAAGATAAAACTCTTGTTGAATTTAGCAAAGAAAAAAACAATCTTCAATTTAGCGTTGGTGATATCTATTTAGGTAGAGTTAAGAAGATTATGCCGGGGCAGAACGCAGCCTTTATTGACGTAGGTTATAAAAAAGATGCTTTTTTACATTATCTCGATTTAGGTCCGCAATTTCAATCCTTGCAGGAATATGCTACACAATCCATTCATCAACTCAACAACAACACCTCACTAAACATATTTCATACAAGAGAAGATATTAGCAAAAACGGAAAAATAAATCAAGTACTTAAAGTAGGGCAGTCTATTGTGGTGCAAATTGCTAAAGAACCTATTTCGACAAAAGGGCCACGATTAACGTCCGAGATTTCCATTGCAGGAAGAAATATGGTACTGGTACCTTTTTCTAAAAAGATTTCCGTTTCTCAAAAAATAAAATCCGTAGAAGAACACGAACGGCTCAAACATCTTATAGAAAGCATTTTGCCCGATAATTATGGGGTTATTGTTCGTACAGCCGCCGAAGGTAAACATATTCAGGAACTTGATGCCGAACTGAGAGAACTTATTCAGAAATGGGAACAGGCATTTAAAAAACTTTATCAGACAAAGCCACCCTATCTTATCCTTGGCGAAATAGACCGCACGGCTGCCATACTGCGCGATATGCTCAACGAATCGTTTACCAATATTTATATAAACGATAAAACGTTGACAGATACAGTGCGTTCTTTTATTCAAACCATTGAACCCGAAAAGGAAAAAATTATCAAATACTATCATGGCAATACTCCCCTATTTGAACAGTTTGGCATAAATAAACAAATAAAATCATTATTTGGAAAAACGGTTACGTTGAAATCGGGGATATATTTAATTATAGAACATGCCGAAGCATTACATGTAATTGACGTCAACAGTGGACACCGTCAGGCTAATGCAAACGACCAGGAACAATACGCACTCGAAGTAAATATGCTCGCAGCCGAAGAAATTGCACGTCAACTAAGACTTAGAGACATCGGCGGAATTATTGTTATTGATTTTATTGACATGTACAAACCGCAAAATAAAGTTACACTTTACAAGTACATGAAAACACTTATGGAAAAAGACAGAGTACGACACAATATTTTACCGGTAAGCAAATTTGGCCTTATGCAAATAACACGTCAACGCGTACGACCCGAAGTAAATATTGTAACCGTAGAAAAATGTCCAAACTGCAACGGTACAGGAAAAATGGAAAGCACTTTGCTTGTTAATAATCAAATAGAAAGTTATTTGGAATATTTAACAGAAAAAACACCCTATAAATATTTCTATATTAAAGCAAACCCTTATGTGGCTGCCTATTTAAAACGCGGTTTCTTTTCCATCCGTTTAAAATGGTGTTTTAAATACAAACGTATTATAAAAATAAAGGCTCAAAGCCAATTGCCATTTCTGGAATATCATGTATATAACATTCATAAAAACGAAATTGAACTTTAAACTTACCACTGTATGGATAGAATAAAAATTGTCGATTTGCTGAAAGCAGAAATAAATAAGGAATATGTAGTAAAAGGTTGGGTACGTACGCATCGTGGAAACAAGAATGTTCATTTTATTGCCTTGAACGACGGCTCCATCATTCATAATATTCAATTGGTTGTTGATACACAGTCATTTAGCGAAGAATTTTTAAAATCCATTACTACTGGTTCCTGCATCAAAGCCATGGGAACTCTGGTACCATCACAGGGTCAGGGGCAGCAAGTTGAACTTCATGTTAAAGAAATAGAACTATACGGCACGTGTGATTCCGAAATATATCCACTTCAAAAAAAAGGACACAGTCTTGAATTCTTACGCGGCATTGCACATTTACGTCCACGTACCAACACTTTTGGCGCAGTATTAAGAATACGTCATCACATGGCGTATGCCATTCATTATTATTTTAACGCCAAAGGATTTGTATATCTAAATTCACCGGTTATTACAGGAAGCGATGCCGAAGGTGCCGGGCAAATGTTTCAGGTTACAACGCTTGATATGAACAACCCACCCCGCGACGACAAAGGAAACATTGATTATTCTCAGGATTTTTTTGGTAAGCAAACAAATCTTACCGTGTCTGGACAATTAGAAGCCGAGTTGGCTGCACTGGCATTGTCGGATGTATATACCTTTGGACCTACCTTTAGAGCAGAAAATTCCAACACCCCCCGACATCTGGCAGAGTTTTGGATGATTGAACCCGAAATGGCTTTTTATGATATTAATGATAACATGGATTTGGCAGAGGATTTTATTAAATTTCTTGTTCGTTATGCGTTGGAGCATTGCGATGACGATTTGCAATTCCTAAACGACATGTACGATAAGGAACTTTTGCCACGACTGCAATTTGTACTTGACCATTCGTTTGAACGATTGACATACACCAAAGCCATTGACATTTTAACAGCATCGGGCGAAAAATTTGAATTTCCCGTTTTCTGGGGATGTGACCTCCAATCGGAACATGAACGCTATCTGGTAGAAAAACATTTTAAACGTCCCGTTATCCTTACCGATTATCCCAAAGAAATAAAGGCTTTTTATATGAAGCAAAACGACGACGGTAAAACGGTTCGTGCTATGGACGTTTTGTTCCCCAAAATAGGTGAAATTATTGGCGGTTCACAACGTGAAGAAAATTATGAAAAATTAAAAAACCGTATCACCGAATTAAAACTCTCCGAAAAAGATGTTTGGTGGTATCTCGATACTCGCAAGTTCGGTACAGCACCTCATAGTGGCTTTGGACTTGGTTTTGAACGATTAATATTATTTATAACCGGTATGGCAAACATTCGCGATGTCATTCCTTTTCCAAGAACACCCAAAAATGCAGAATTTTAATTCTCCTTACATAAAGTGAATAAATAAGGTCTTATTGTTGAAACATTTTTTGCATAATCACGTTTTTATAGAAAAAAAATTATGTTAGAACAAAAATTACAGCAAAAACTTCTACAAAAACTTTCTCCACAGCAGATTCAACTTATTAAAATGCTCGAAATACCCATGATGGAATTGGAACAGCGAATAAAAAAAGAATTGGAAGAAAACCCTGCCCTTGAAGAAGGCGATGAAGAAGACATTATTCCTGAAACAAACGACAATGATACTATTGATGAAATAGAAAAAGTGGATTCCGAAGAAAATGAAGACACAGATGTCAATACAGAAACAGATACCAAATCGGAAGAAGATGATTTTTCATACGAAGATTATATGAGCGAAGAAGACACCGATGAAACACCTTATTACAACTTACAAACCAACAACATTTCTGCTGATGATGAACATAAGGAGTTTATTTTTTCCAGTCAGGATTCGTTTATAGAAAATTTAATTCAACAATTAAGTCTTCTTGATGTAACCGAAAAGGAAAAAATGATTGCCGAATATATTATTGGTAACCTCGATGAAAAAGGTTTTTTGCAACGCGACATCGAATCAATGGCAAACGATATAGCCTTTTCTTATAACATGGAAGCCAATGCACAGGAAATAGAAAACGTGCTTCTCAAAATTCAAGCACTTGACCCGCCGGGTGTTGCTGCACGAAATATTCAGGAATGCTTGCAAATTCAATTATCCAGAAAAGATAAATCCGAAAGCATAGACAATGCTATAAAAATCATTAACACGTGTTTTAATGAACTGATGAAAAAACACTATCCGCAAATTCAGCGAAAATTAAATCTGACACCACAGCAACTCAAAGATGCTATGAACGAAATTCAACATCTAAGTTTTAACCCCGGATACACTTATTCAGACAGGTACGAAACAGCCAAAAATCAGTTAATACCCGATTTTATTATTGACATAGAAGATAACGAATTAACGGTTTCGCTGAATTCAAAATATGCTCCCGATTTGCATGTGAGTAAAACGTTTCAGGACATGCTTCATGAACTCGAGAAAAAATCTAAATCATCCGCAAAAGAAATTAAATCGCGTAGCAAGGAAGCCATGCAGTTTGCCAAGCAAAAAATTGAATCGGCAAAATGGTTTATCGATGCCATACAACAACGGCAAAATACACTTTTAACTACCATGCAAGCCATTGCAGCCATTCAAAAATCCTTTTTTATGGAAGGAGAACGTTCGTTGTTAAAACCTATGATATTAAAAGACGTGGCAGACCTCACCGGCTTTGATATTAGCACGGTTTCCAGAGTAGTCAGCAATAAATATGTGTTAACTCCTCATGGCGTTTATTCGTTGAAATCGTTTTTTAGTGAATCGCTTACTACAGATGATGATGAAGTAATTTCTACCTATAAAGTTAAAGAACGTATTCATCATTTAATTGTTCAAGAAGATAAAAAAAATCCTATTACCGATGAAGAACTAGCAGCCATTCTGAAAAAAGAAGGACTTAATGTTGCGCGTCGTACCGTTGCTAAATATCGCGAACAATTGAAAATACCCGTTGCACGTTTAAGAAAAGGACTTTGAAATGAACGATTTTACTTTAACCAAAGTTGAAAAAATATTTTTCAATTTTTTTACCATTCTTTTTCATCCCTTGTTAATGCCATCATATACAATTGCTTCCATTTTACTGCTGTACTCACACTATATTTTCTTTAATCCATTAGCCGTTAAAATGCTCCTCACGGTTTTCTTTCTTATGACAGCCGTTATTCCACTTATTGTAATGGCTTTTATGTATTATTTTCATCTAATCTCTTCTTTTTATTTGCCACTTAAAGAAGAACGGATTATCATTTCTGCTACCATTACTGTTTTTTACTTTTTTACATTCTATTTATTAAGAGGTACATTCATACCTTCCTATATTTTTATCTTTATTATTGCTATGCCCATGATTTCATTTGCATTGTTACTGATGCAATTTCTTATTCCAAAAATAAGTATTCATACGTATGCTATTGGTTCGCTACTCGGCGTTTTAGTATTTTATCGTTTTATTACGATTATGGTTTCGCCTGCTTATATTCTTTTATCAGCCATTTTTGCTTCAGGCATTATTATTTCGGCAAGACTTTTATTAAAAGCACATGATACACGGGAAGTTTTTTCCGGATTTTTGACAGGAATGATTATTTCATTTTTTTGTATGTATATTTCCAATGGATATATTATTTGATAGTATATCGTATTTGGAAAATTTACTTTAACACATTTCTGCAAAGGAACAATAAAACATTTTTTATGTTTGTTTTTGCGCAATGAATTCAGATTTTCGTAAAATCTTCTTTTATTCCCGACCCGATAAGATAAAGTTTTTTATAGATATTCCCATAAGAAAGCAGTTTAAGTGTAATAAAGGCAATGGTTACACGAGTAATAAAGATAAACCAGAAACTTCCACCGACAAAGGCAAAAATAAGTGAATCTTCAATAATGGAATGAGCCAGAATAAGGAATACAGTAATCAGTGCCGCATCTTTTTGTTTTACTACACCGTTTTGAACAAACTGCATCATAATACCGGCACCGTAAACAATGCCAAAAAAGAAACCCGTAAGCCATGGAACAACACCGCCGCTCGATATTCCGAAAAACATACCGAAGCGATGAAAATACGATTTTATTTTGTGCATAAACGTCCATCGCTTCAAGAGTTCGTACAAAAGTTGAATTAAAAAAACCAAGGCTATGATTTGCAGAATGGTAGTAAACATGCCCATAATTACATTGTACCAATCAACCGTTTCGGAAGTTTTAAAATAGGGATTTAGTACCGTGGCAGAAAATTGTTCCGGAAGAATAACATTGGCTAAAAAGCCAGCAAACAAGCCCAATACTAATCTAAATAGAACAATACGAATATTGGCAAAACGCAAATTCATTAAAATGCCGGTTTCTACCAGCAAGTTATGAGAAAATCCAATAATGATGCCCAAAATAGTTACTTCACGTGCAGTTAGATTAAGAGATGGAATAGTAGCAACACCTGCATAGACATTTCCCAAAAAGGCTGCAATTAACGAAACAGACGATTTACCAGGAAGTCCTAAAAAATTCATAAAGGGTGACAGGTAGGGACTGAGCCATTCAAAAAAGCCCCATTGTCTTAAAAAGGCAGATAAAATAGATAATGGAATATAAACTTTTATCAGTAACCACGATACTTTCAATGCACTCTTCGCTGCATTTACAATTAATGCTTTCATCTATTTTTTATCATGGCAAAAGTAACGTTATTTTACTGAATTGTTGAAAGGTTCTATTGGTGTTTTTTATGAAAATATTCTCCAATAAAAAATTGGAAGAAAAAAAATTTTTAATAAAATATTTCTTTATTTCACTTTCTTTGTATAATTTTACTCCAAAATATTTAACAGCAAGTGAGATGAAAGTTATAAAAACTTATATTGCAGTATTTGTAATGGTTTTAGCATTATTCCCCTCAATTATTTTTGCACAAAAGGAAAGTGAAAATTTTAAATTAAAGTATGCTGAAGCATGGATGTCTTTCAATAATGAAAATTTTCGCGGTGCATTAAAAATATACAGAGAGTTGTATAAAATTAATCCTGAACATGCCATGCTTAATTACAGAATGGGACAGTGTTATTTTGAACTGAAAATGCCGGACAGTGCATTGATTCATTTACAAACAGCCATTAAAGTGGATACCGCTATTAAAAATGAAGCCTATTTATTATTGGGCGAATCTTATCAATATAAAGGCGAAGTTGATATAGCCCTCGATTGCTATTATAAATATAAAAGTAAATTATCGCCCAAGCAAGCCGAGCAGAGTTATGCCAATGTAGTTATTCAACAATGTCTCACTGCAAAAGACCTTATATCAAAACCGGTGGATGTAAAAATATTGGATTTGGATACCAATATCAATTCAATATACGTAGATGCAGCACCCTCACTCACTGCCGATGGAAAAACATTGATTTATACCAGTCGTCGTCTTCAAAATGTGGGAGGAAGATATGATTTTGACTCTGAATGTTATTACGATGATATTTATATTTCCACCTGGGATGATAAAAAACATAATTGGGCTCATTCTGTGAATATTGGGACACCCATAAATACTAATTACCACGATGCCAACATGAGCATATCTCCCGATGGAAACACTATCTTCATTTATAAAAATATACCAAATATTACGGGAAGTGGCGATATTTATTTTTCTACCAAATCACCTACCGGCGAATGGAGCGAACCAAAACCTATTCTTAATAAGGAAATCAATACTACTTATTTTGAAAGTTCGGCCTGTATTACCTCCGACGGGAATACTATGTTTTTCGTCAGTGAACGCGAAAAAGGCGGTTATGGTCATGGCGATATTTATATGACAAAAAGAGAAGGAAACTCATGGGGAACACCTGTCAATCTTGGACCCACTATTAATTCTCCGTATGATGAAATTGGTGTTTACATTCATCCCGATGGAAAAACATTGTTTTTCAGTTCCAACGGACATAAAACCATGGGAGGTTACGATATTTTCATGTCATATTTTGACAATGGCAAATGGGCAGAGCCTATCAATTTAGGGTATCCTATCAATACTACCCACGATGAAATTCACTTTGTACTTTCTACCGATAAAAAGACGGCTTATATTTCGAGCAATCGCGATGGCGGCTATGGCGAATTTGATATTTATAGCATTGATATGTCCAATTATTTCAAAACACAAGAAAATATTCCTACCAATGTGTCGCAAGCAATTACTGGTTCTACGTTATCTATTATGAAAGGAAAGGTTAGCGATGCCGACAATAGTTCACCTATTAAGGCAACGTTGACATTTAAAGATGTGATGAGCAACGAAACGTATGTTACCGAATCGAACGAAAACGGCGAATACTTTATTACACTTCCTTCCGATAAACGATATGAAGTATCAACCAAAGCCAACGGATACAAGCCGTTTACATTAAAATTCAAAATACCTAAAAATACCGAATTAGAAACACCCACGTTGACAAAACATTTCCTGTTAAATAAGGAATAATTTTTTTCTTTTTTGGTATGGTGAAGATGGATTTTTAAAATTGTTCATAATATATATGTATGGCAGAAAAACAAAATGTTGACTATTATATTATCCGCGATTTTAATATTACCGATTACGATTCCGTTTCTGCATTATGGGAGCAAACAGGAATGGGAGGTGCGGTTCGTGGTGATACGCTTCAGGTTATTGAACAGACACTTGCACACGGTGGAAAATTTTTAATTCTTGAATACTTGCCACAAAAAAAAGTAGCAGGAACAGCATGGCTTACGAACGACTTCCGTAGATTATATCTTCATCATTTTGGCATTTTACCAGAATTTCAGGGATTGGGATTATCTAACTTGTTATGTCAAAAATGTATTCAAATAGGAAAAGAATTAAAACTGCAATTAAAATTGGAAGTACATAGAGATAATGTTAAAGCCAGAAAACTTTATTTAAAACACGGATTTAAAGAATTGGGCGATTATCAAGTGCTCATTATTCGAAATTACGAACCAAGTAAATAATATTTTTGTATATCATATAAAATTTATAATAATATGGAACAGTTTGATTTGCATGCCAATTTGATAGAGAAAGAACTTAAAAAAAATGCTTCTGAATTTACACGTGAAGATATTATTAAATATATCACCGACCATCATATTGAAATGTTAAACTTCAGGTATGCCGCTCAAGACGGACGTTTAAAAACACTTTGTTTTTATATTCACAGTCGCGAATACTTGGAACTTATTCTAACGCATGGCGAACGCGTAGATGGGTCTAGTTTGTTTTCGTTTGTTGAAGCCGGTTCTAGCGACCTGTACGTTATACCGCGCTATAAAACAGCCTTTGTTAATCCCTTTACCGAAATACCAACGGTAGATATACTTTGCTCTTTTTTTACCAACGAAGGGAAACCGCTTGAAAGTGCACCTGAATATATTCTCCAAAAAGCACATCGCTACTTTCAAAAAACAACCGGCATGACATTCAAAGCCATGGGTGAACTAGAATTTTATACCATTGCTCCAAAAGAAACCGAGTTTGAACCTACCAATCAAAAAGGATATCACGAATCGGAACCTTTTATCAAACAAAACGCTTTTAGAAACCATGCCATTCAAATGATATCGCAATGTGGAGGCAAAGTCAAATACGGGCATTCGGAAGTAGGTGCATTCTCAGACGAAAATTATACTTACGAGCAGCACGAAATAGAATTTTTGCCTGTTCCTGTTGAAGAAACAGCCGACCAGATTTTAATTGCCAAATGGGTTATACGAAATTTGGCTTATCAATATGGCATTAATGTTAGTTTTGCTCCAAAAATAACTGTTGGGAAAGCAGGTAGCGGTATGCATATCCATTTTCTTGCCGAAAAAGATGGGCATAATATGATGTTAGAAAATAGTAAACTTAGCGATGTCGCTAAAAAAATGATTGCCGGTATTTTAAACAATGCGGATGCCCTGACGGCATTTGGTAATACAACGCCGTTGTCCTATTTACGTTTAGTACCGCATCAGGAAGCACCGACCAGTATTTGCTGGGGTGACCGCAACCGTTCCGTGCTTGTTCGTGTACCACTCGGTTGGACTACCAACGCCAATATGATTGCAGTGGCTAATCCTGTTATGAAAAATAACTCCATATCAAAACCCGAAAAACAAACTTCCGAATTGCGTTCTCCCGATGGAACAGCCGATGTTTATTTGCTTTTAGCCGGTATAGCATTGTCGGCTGCTTCTGGATTTATCATGCCCCATGCTCTTGAACTTGCCGAAAAGATGTATGTCAATATTGATATCCATAAGGAACAAAATAACAAACGGGTAGAAGAACTAGGGCATTTACCCACCTCCTGTGTTGAATCGGCAAATTGCCTGCTGCAAAAACGTTCTTTATTCGAAACAGAAAATATTTTCCCCGCCGGAACGATTGATGCTATCATTGCCCAGTTACAAAAATACAAGGATAAAGATTTACGCGAAAAAATTCAAAACGATACTCTTGCCTTAAGCGAATTGGTAACGCAATATTTGCATTATAAATAGTGGCACTTAATACCACTAACCTTTTATAACATATTGCTATTTAATTATATAGTATTTCATTCCGAGTTTATTAAATTTAAAATTGAAATAAAAATACTTATAGTTAATACCTTTTACCCGAGGTATTGTTTCAACAATTTGCTACGGCTAGTATGACGCAAGCGGCGAATAGCTTTTTCCTTAATCTGCCGTACACGTTCACGCGTTAAGTCAAACTCTTCACCAATTTCTTCCAATGTTTTTTCCTGACAGGAAATACCAAAAAAATAACGGACAATATCGCGTTCACGTTCTGTTAATGTAGCCAAAGAACGTTCAATTTCCTTTTTTAGTGATTCTTTAATCAGTTTGCCATCAGCAATGGGCGAATCTGGATTTTCAATAACGTCCACCAAACTGTTATCTTCACCTTCAACAAAAGGTGCATCCATAGAGATATGACGACCTGAAACACGTAATGTATCCATTACTTTTTCCTTTGGGACATCAAGCACAACGGCTAATTCTTCGGGAGTAGGTGTACGTTCATATTCCTGTTCAAATTTAGATAATGCTTTGTTGATTTTGTTCAATGCACCTACCTGATTGAGTGGCAAACGAACAATACGAGACTGCTCGGCTAATGCTTGCAATATAGATTGACGTATCCACCATACAGCATACGAAATAAACTTAAAGCCACGTGTTTCATCGAATTTTTCGGCTGCACGTATCAACCCCAAATTACCTTCATTGATAAGGTCGGGCAAACTTAATCCCTGATTTTGGTATTGCTTTGCAACCGAAACCACAAATCGCAAATTGGCTTTGGTAAGTTTTTCCAAGGCTTCTCTATCACCTTTTCGAATACGTTGAGCCAATTCTACTTCTTCTTCGACAGTAATCAATTCTTCTTTACCAATTTCCTGAAGGTACTTGTCTAACGACGCACTTTCACGATTAGTAATAGATTTAGTAATTTTTAATTGTCTCATAAATTTATTTAATCATTAACGTTGTTTTTGCTGTGAATATTGTCAAGAAAATAAAACAAACGATTAAAACTAATTTTAATATGATTTATAATAACTTGATTATAAGATGTATAAAATAATATCATTTTATTTTCTCCGAACTGCAAAGATAATACAAAAAAATATATTTCCAAAAAAAATATAATATTTTTTTTGGACTGTTAACATCTTTTATAAGAAGCACCATTTTTTTATATTCTATTTTTTGTTGGTAAAAACATTAATGCTTATTACTTTTGTCAGCATTAAAATATTTGTTTTTTTACTCATTAAAATAATTAATTAAAAAGGGAAGTTAGATGAAAATTTCTATCGTAGGAACAGGGTATGTTGGTTTAGTAACAGGAACCTGTTTTGCAGAAACAGGTATAACGGTTACGTGTGTAGATATTGACGAAAATAAAATCAATCTTTTAAAGAAAGGGAGCATTCCTATTTTTGAACCGGGCTTGGAATCCATGGTTGTTCGTAATCAGCAAAAAGGAAACTTGTTTTTTACTACCAGTATTGCCCAAAGTATAAAGGATGCCGAAGTTGTATTTATTGCCGTTGGAACACCACCCGACGAAGATGGCTCAGCCGATTTGAAATATGTGTTGGATGTGGCTTCAGAAATAGGGGAACATTTAGACCATTACCTAGTGGTCGTAAATAAGAGTACGGTTCCCGTTGGAACTGCTCAAAAAGTAAAGGCAGTTATTCAGGAAAAACTTACTCAACGAAAAGTCAATATCCCGTTTGATGTGGTTTCAAATCCTGAATTCTTGAAAGAAGGCAATGCTATTGAAGATTTCTTGCGTCCCGACCGTATTGTTATAGGTGTAGAAAGTGAGGCTTCCGAAAAAGTCATGAAAAAACTTTATCAACCGTTTATTTTAAACAATCATCCTATTATTTTCATGGATATTGCTTCGGCAGAATTAACTAAATATGCTGCTAATGCCATGCTTGCTACCCGAATTAGTTTCATGAACGAAATAGCCCTTGTATGCGAACGCGTTGGAGCAGATGTTACCATGGTACGCAAAGGAATTGGAAGCGACCCGCGTATTGGAAATAAGTTTTTATATGCAGGTGTAGGGTATGGCGGCTCCTGTTTTCCTAAGGATGTAAAAGCACTCATTCATACGTCTCAGCAATATCAATACGACTTTAAAGTTCTTAACGCCGTGGATAAAGTGAATGATGAACAAAAACAATATTTGGCAAACAAAGTCATTCAATATTTCCATCATGATTTATCAAATAAAATCATTGCCATTTGGGGATTATCGTTTAAGCCCAATACGGATGATATGCGTGAATCGCCTGCCCTTACTATCATTAAGTTGTTACTCGAAAAGGGTGCAACGGTTCAGGTATATGACCCAGTAGCGATGGATGAATGTAAACGCAGAATTGGCAACGTGGTTCGTTATTGTTCCAGCGAATATGATGCATTGCAAAATGCGGATGCCATGTTATTGGTAACAGAATGGAATGAATTTAGAATACCCGATTATGCTAAAATGAAATCCCTCATGAAAAAGTATGTGGTTTTTGATGGTAGGAATATCTATGAACCTTCAGAGATGAAAGAAAACGGTTTTGAATATTTTAGCATAGGCAGAAAACAACTTTTATGATACGTAAACGAATATTGATTACTGGCGGAGCCGGTTTTATTGGTTCTCATCTTTGTGAACGGTTGTTAAACGAAAACAACGAAGTTATTTGTATTGATAATTTTTTTACCGGCTCCAAACAAAACATCAGCCATCTATTAAAAAATCCATACTTTGAGATTATCCGGCACGATGTAATTAATCCTATTTTTCTAGAAGTGGACGAAATTTATAATCTTGCTTGTCCGGCTTCACCTATTCATTATCAGTACAACCCTATAAAAACTATAAAGACCAGTGTTATGGGTGCCATAAATATGCTGGGAATGGCAAAACGATTACAGGCAAAAATATTGCAGGCTTCTACCAGCGAAGTTTATGGAGACCCTATTACACACCCGCAACCTGAAACGTATTGGGGAAATGTTAATCCTATTGGTTCACGCTCCTGTTATGATGAAGGTAAGCGTTGCACCGAATCACTTTTTATCAATTATCATAAACAAAATCACGTACGCATTAAAATAGCACGCATTTTCAATACGTATGGACCTCGCATGCATCCTCACGATGGCAGAGTGGTTTCCAATTTTATTGTACAGGCATTGAAAAACGAAGATATTACCGTTTATGGCGATGGCAGCCAAACAAGAAGTTTTCAATATGTATCGGATTTGATAGAAGGATTGACACGACTAATGAATACGGCGGATGATATTATTGGACCCGTTAATATTGGAAATCCCGGTGAATTTACCATTCTCGAATTAGCCCAAAAAGTAATTTCACTTACCAAATCCAAGTCAAAGATTGTATTTAAACCATTGCCCGAAGATGACCCAACACAGCGGCAACCCGATATTTCTAATGCAAAAAAAATATTGAATCAGTGGGAGCCCAAAATTCCACTCGAAGAAGGATTAATTTATACCATCGATTACTTTAAAAAAGAACTTTTTAATTATTAATGTTTAATGGAAGAACCTGAAAAAAATTAAAATATGAAAGGAATTATATTAGCCGGTGGCTCAGGAACACGATTGTTTCCTATTACAATTAGCATATCTAAACAAATAGTACCTATTTATGATAAACCGATGATTTATTATCCACTGTCGGTACTCATGATGGCAGGTATAAGAGATATTTTAATTATTTCAACGCCAAAAGATATTTCGCTGTATCAAGATTTATTTAACGAGGGTTCTTCATTGGGATTAAATATGTCGTATGCGGTGCAGCCTTCACCGGATGGTCTGGCTCAAGCATTTATTATTGGTGAAGAATTTATTAAAAACGATAATGTTTGCATGATATTGGGCGATAATATTTTTTATGGATACGGCTTTCGTCAACTGCTAAAAGATACTGCAAGCCATATTCATGGAGCAACTGTTTTTGGTTATTATGTTAAAGACCCCGAACGATATGGTGTTGCCGAGTTTGACAGTCATGGAAAGGTTATCAGTCTGGAAGAAAAACCTAAACAGCCCAAGTCAAATTTTGCTATTACAGGGCTATACTTTTATGACCATACCGTATCTCAAAAAGCAAAAACACTAAAACCTTCGGCACGAGGCGAATTGGAAATTACAGACCTCAATAAAATTTATTTACAGGAACAGCAGTTAAATGTTAAATTATTGAGTCGTGGCATGGCTTGGCTTGATACTGGTACGCATGAATCGCTTTTGGCGGCATCCAATTTTATTGCTACCATCGAACAGCGACAAGGACTCAAAGTTGCCTGTATAGAAGAAATTGCTTACCGCGAGGGGTTTATCAACAAAGAACAATTGACCTTACTGGCATCCTTATACAAAAAAAATCAGTATGGCGATTATTTGCTTGACATTATTAACGATAAATATATTTAATTTTATTGACCAATGAAATTGATAGAAACACCTGTTAATGGGTTACTTATTATAGAACAAGATGTATTTACCGATGTACGTGGGTACTTTGTAGAATCATACAATATAGAAAAATTTTCAAAATTGGGTATTCATAATCATTTTGTGCAGGACAATGAATCGATGTCGAGTTATGGTGTGATACGTGGATTACATTTTCAAGCCGAACCTTATGCTCAGGCAAAACTGGTACGTGTTATTAAGGGAAAGGTTTTTGATGTAGCCGTCGATGTTAGAGAAAGTAGCCCTACCTTTGGAAAATGGTTTGGTATAGAATTAGACGAAATATCTAAACGCATGTTTTATATTCCACGCGGGTTTGCTCATGGTTTCAGTGTAATGTCCGAGACAGCCATTTTTTCTTATAAATGCGATAATTATTATCATAAGGAAAGTGAACATGGCGTATATTATGCCGATACCTTTTTAAATATTGATTGGAAAATTCCTCTCGAAAAAGCCGTTGTATCTGAAAAAGATAAAATTTTACCTCCCTTTGAAAAATCCGTACATTTTAAATAATAATATATATGAATACCATTTTAGTTACAGGCTCCAAAGGACAATTAGGAAGTGAGTTAAACAAATTAAGTACCGAGTTCCCCGATTTAAGCATGACCTTTACCGATATTGAAGAATTGGATATTACCAATATGTCTTCATTGAAATTATTTTTTGATAACCAAAAATATACCTATATCATTAATGCTGCTGCCTATACTGCTGTTGACAAAGCCGAAAGCGAACAGAAAAAAGCAGCATTGATAAACGTACAGGGAGTTTCCAATCTGGCACGTTTGGCTACTAATTATAAAATGCATTTGTTTCATATTTCTACTGATTATGTGTTTGACGGAAAAAACAACGTCCCTTATAACGAAGATGACACAGTAAATCCGTTAGGTGTATATGGAAAAACAAAATTACAGGGTGAAATAGAAGCATTAAGACATACCGATACGGTTGTAATACGGACATCGTGGCTATATTCTTCTTATGGAACTAATTTTGTAAAAACCATTTTAAAATATGCCAAAGAAAGAGAAGCCTTAAATGTAGTATATGACCAGATTGGTTCGCCTACGTATGCAGCCGATTTGGCAAGAGCCATTTTAACCCTTATCAACGAAAATGTTCATCATCATCATCTTTTTAAACGTGGCATTTATCATTATGCCAACGAAGGTGTATGCTCGTGGTTTGACATGGCTTATGAAATTGTTCAGCGCTTTGAATTGCCCTGTAAAATAATTCCTATTCTGACCAAAGACTATCCCACTGTTGCCAAACGCCCAGCATACAGTGTTTTCGACACTTCTAAATTTAAACAAACCTTTGAGCAATCTATTCCTTATTGGCGTATAAGTTTAGATGAGTGTTTAACCTTATTAAAATAATTATTATGGACAATGAACGATATCAATTAGCACTTAAAAAAGCACAACAATGGATAAGTAGCGATATAGATGTTGAATCAAGACATCAAATTGAGCAAATGCTTTCCAGTCCTGATGAATTGACCGATGCGTTTTATGAAAATCTTGAATTTGGTACGGGTGGATTACGTGGCATAATGGGCATTGGTACCAATAGGATGAATGTATATGTGGTACAAATGGCAACGCAAGGGTTATGTAATTACTTGCTAAAATCATTCCCAACGGATGAAAAAAAAGTTGCCGTTTCTTATGATAGCCGTAATAACAGTAAATCTTTTGCTCAAACTACCGCCAATGTATTTGCTGCCAACGGATTTGAAGTTTATCTGTTTGATGATATTCGCCCTGTTCCTGAATTATCGTTTGCCGTTAGAAAATTGAACTGCGTTAGTGGTGTTATGATTACTGCATCGCACAATCCTAAGGAATACAATGGTTACAAGGCTTATGGAAGCGATGGAGGTCAGTTCATTTCACCTCACGATGTCAATATTGTTAATGAAGTAAGTGCCATACATTCGTTTCAGGAAATTAAAAAAAATCAACATAAGGAAAATATTCATTACCTCGATAAAAGTTTTGATGAACTTTACTTTCATGAAGTGTTGGCACTTGCCTTGCAACCGGAAACAATAAAGAAATATTCGGACATGGCATTTGTTTATACACCGTTGCATGGTACCGGTATTAAACTTGTACCCGAAGTGTTAAAACGGCTCGGATTGAATAATATTCAGATTGTAGAAGAACAGGCTGTACCCGATGGCAACTTTCCAACCGTAAAAAGTCCTAATCCGGAAGAACATTCTGCACTTGAAATGGCTATAGGTAAAGCCAAACAAATTAATGCCGATGTGGTATTGGCTACTGACCCCGATGCAGACAGAGTGGGTATTGCCGTAAAAAATGCACAAAATGAATTTGTCCTGTTGAATGGAAATCAAACAGCGTCCATTCTTACCTATTACATACTGACACAATGGAAACAACAAAATAAAATCAAAGGGAACGAATACATTGTTAAAACGATTGTTACTACTGAATTGCTTGCTAACATTGCTGCCTATTATCATGTAGAAATTTTTGACGTGCTAACGGGTTTTAAATACATTGCTCAAATAATCCGTGAAAATGAAGGAAAGAAAAAATATATCTGTGGGGGTGAAGAAAGTTATGGTTTTTTAACAGGCGATTATGTTCGTGATAAAGATGCTGTATCGGCATGCACCATGATTGCCGAAGTAGCAACGTATGCTAAAAGCAACGGACAAACATTATGGGAAATGCTTTTAGAAATATACAAAAAGTTCGGCTTTTACAAGGAAAGCCTTGTCTCTATTACTAAAAAAGGGATGAATGGTCAGGAAGAAATAAAAAACATGATGAAAACATTTCGTTCCAAACCACCACAAAAATTGGCAGGTTCTGATGTTATAATTATTAAAGATTATTTTTTGCAGCAGGAAAAAAATATTTCATCACACCAAATAAAACCGATAACATTGCCGGTTTCGGATGTCTTGCAATTCATTACCAAAGACGAAACCATTGTATCGGTGCGTCCCAGTGGTACGGAGCCAAAAATTAAATTTTATATAGGTACCAAATCGGCATGGGAAAATACGTATGAAACGACCAATGCCAAACTTCAGCAAAAAATGGAACAAATAAAAAAAGATTTAGGAATACAATGATGAAACATTATCGTAAAGAATTGTGGTTTGAAACGCCACATCGCCGCGATTTTATAAATATTACACCACAAGTAGAGCAATGTGTTTTGGAAAGTGGCATCAAAGAAGGCTTATGCTTGGTAAATGCCATGCACATTACAGCAAGCGTTTTTATTAACGACGACGAATCGGGCTTGCACCATGACTTTGAAGTATGGCTGGAAAAACTGGCACCCGAAAAACCATATAATCAATATCAGCACAACGGCTTTGAAGACAATGCCGATGCTCATATTAAAAGAACCCTCATGGGACGTGAAGTGGTTGTTGCTGTTTCCAACGGAAAACTTGATTTTGGTCCATGGGAACAAATATTTTACGGTGAATTTGATGGTAAGAGACGTAAACGGGTATTGGTTAAAATAATTGGTGAATAAAATGACAGAGGAAGTAACTATTAAAACGGCGTTGATTTCAATTTTTCATAAAGAAAAGATTGAACCCGTTCTTCAAAAACTGAATGCGTTGAACATAAAACTTGTTTCTACAGGTGGGACTAAGGAATATATAGAAAAACTAGGCTATAGCGTTACGGCTGTGGAAGAACTTACTTCTTTTCCATCTATGTTGGGGGGACGTGTAAAAACATTACATCCTGCCGTTATGGGAGGTATTCTTTATAGACGTAATCATCGGCAAGATTTGGAAGAAATTAATCAATACCATATTTTGCCTGTTGATTTGGTCATTGTAGATTTGTATCCTTTTGAACAAACCTTGCAGCAAACAAACGACGAAAGCGAAATTATTGAGAAAATTGACATTGGCGGTATCAGTCTTATTCGTGCCGCAGCCAAAAATTTTAATGATGTACTGGTTATTCCATCGCAAAACGAATACTCATTTTTACTTAACCTGTTAACAGAACAACACGGTACAACTTGCTTAGAGCAACGCAAAACAATGGCACAAAAAGCTTTTGAAATATCTGCTTACTATGACCGTATGATATTCAGTTATTTTGCCAACGAGCCATTTATTAATACACCGTTATCTCCCGTTACTGCCTTACGCTATGGTGAAAACCCCCATCAAAAAGGATGGTTTGTTGGAAAGTTGGACGATGTTTTTGAAAAAATTCAGGGGCAGGAAATTTCTTACAACAATTTGCTTGATGTGGATGCAGGTATTCATTTGCTTAAAGAATATACTGAGCCAACCATTGCCATTCTAAAACACAATAATACGTGTGGACTTGCTTCGGACCATGATATAATTCAAGCATGGAAAAAAGCACTTGCCGGTGACCCCGTAAGTGCGTTTGGCGGTATTATTGTTTGCAATTTTAGTATAAACCGTGTCATGGCTGAGGAAATTAATGCTCTGTTTTTTGAAATACTTATTGCTACAAGTTTTGATAAAGACGCACTTGAACTTTTCAGTAAAAAACAAAAACGCATCTTATTAAAACTAAAAAACTGGAACCCTACCCTGTATAATGTTCGTGCTGCTATCAATGGATTGTTGATGGAAGAACGGGACTTGCATACAGAATATAAAGACGACTTTAAGTGTGTTACCGAAATACAACCCAACGAAAAGGAAATAGAAGACCTTATTTATGCCAATAAAATTGTGAAGCATACCAAAAGCAATGCCATTGTAATTGTAAAAAACAAACAACTTATAGGAAGTGGCATGGGGCAAACCTCGCGTGTAGATTCGGTAAAACAGGCCATCGAAAAGGCAACTACTTTTGGTTTTGATGTAAAGGGAGCGGTTTTGGCAAGCGATGCCTTTTTTCCCTTTGCTGACTGCGTCGAATTAGCATGCAAGGCAGGTATTCATACCTTTATTCAACCGGGTGGCAGTATTCGTGATAAAGACTCCATTGATTTTTGCAATGCCCATAAACTATCCATGATTTTTACAGGATATAGACATTTTAAGCATTAAATTTAATTTTGAAATATTAACTTTGCACTAAATATTTTAATATGGGACTTTTTTCATTTTTTAATCAGGAACTTGCTATTGACCTTGGAACAGCCAATACTATAATAACACTCAACGATAAAATTGTAGTGGACGAACCCTCCATTATTGCCATAGACAATGAAACCAAAAAGGTTATTGCTGTTGGACACGAAGCACGACAAATGCATGGTAAAACCCATGCCAACATAAAAACGGTGCGTCCGTTAAAAGACGGTGTAATTGCCGACTTTTATGCAGCAGAACTCATGCTGCGTGAACTTATACGAAAAATAAACCCACGTCGTCATTTTATAACGCCTTCCTTAAAACTCGTCATTGCTATACCTTCGGGAAGCACAGAAGTTGAAATACGTGCAGTACGAGACTCGTCTGAACATGCTGGTGCACGTGAAGTGTATATGATATATGAGCCTATGGCAGCAGCCATTGGTATTGGTTTAGATGTAGAAGCACCCGAAGGAAACGTCGTTGTGGATATTGGTGGTGGAACAACTGAAATAGCTGTTATTTCGCTGGCAGGCATTGTTTGTAATAAATCTATTCGCGTTGCCGGCGATGTGTTCACCTCCGATATTATGGAATATATGCGTGAACAGCACAATATGAAAGTTGGCGAACGTACTGCCGAAGAAATTAAATTAAATGTGGGTGCGGCTATGCGTGATTTGGACGATGGTCCACCCGATTATATTGTTAGAGGTCCCAGTTTGACGGGTTCATTGCCTCTTGAAATACCTGTTTCGTATCAGGAAATTGCACACTGTATTGATAAAAGTCTTTCAAGAATAGAAAGTGCTATTTTTCAGGTATTGGAAGAAACACCTCCCGAATTATACAAAGATATTACCAACAGTTGTATTTATCTTACCGGTGGCGGTTCATTAATAAAAGGACTGGATAAACGACTTACCGAAAAATTCAATTTACAGTTCAAAGTTACCGAAGGCCCATTACATGCAGTTGCCAGAGGAACCAGTATTGTCTTGAAAAACCTGCACCGCTTTTCATCCATTGTCATGCGTTAAAATGAATTTCATTACGACGTATGAGAGCCATATTACGTTTCCTTATTCGACAACATTATATTATTCTTTTTATTATTATTGAAGCACTTTGCCTTGCTTTGACCATACGAAACAACGATTATCACAGGGCTGTCAGCATACATTTATTTGACGAAATATCTGGAAATGTACATAATAGTTATTATTCTGTATTGCGTTATCTTTCTACGGTCAATGAAAATAAAAAACTTGCCAGCGAAAATGCCGAACTGCGTAAACAGATTTTCAATCTTTCACACGACACCTCTATAAAGAAACTTTCTACTGATTCTGGAAACTATGAACTTGTGGTTGCCAATATTGTTTATGGCAGTATTTATCGTGCCAACAACTATTTAATTATTAACAAAGGTTCCATGGATGGAGTAAAACCCGATATGGGTGTTATTAGTTCTTCGGGTGTTGTCGGCATTGTAAAAACAACATCTGCTCATTTTGCTACGATTATTCCGATTATAAATACTAATGCGCATATCAGTGCACGCATAAAATCAAATCAGTTTTTCGGCACTACAACTTGGAATGGCGTTAACCCTTCGTATGTTAACCTGTCGGAGATACCTTATCATGTAAAATTAACAACGGGTGATACCGTCATTACCAGTGGTTTTTCTACTGTTTTTCCTAAAGGTATAAAGATTGGAACCATTACCCATTTTGATTATAATCAGGGCAGTGATTTTTATAATATTGAAGTTAAATTGTTTCAACAATTTGGACAACTTGACTTTGTATATATAGTAAAAAACAAACTTCAACTGGAATTTCAACAAATTCAAAAGACGATAAATAATGCTAAATAAAATATCTACTCATATACTACGCTTTATTCTGTTGATACTGATTCAGGTCTTTATCCTAAACAATATTTTATTTTTCCAACTCGTCAATCCCTATATCTATATTTATTTTATATTACTTCTACCTTTCAATATTCCCAAAGTTTTGATTATTATATTAGGTTTTCTAATGGGGCTGTGTATCGATTTATTTTCTGGAACCATGGCCATTCATGCCTTTGCTACTACCTTTATTGCTTTTCTTAGACCCTATATACTTACATTTTTTTCACCGCATGATGGTTATGATACTACCACCGAACCTACCATAGCCTATTATGATATTTCATGGTGGATAAAATATTCGCTCTTAATGGTATTCATTCATCATTTTCTGTTGTTTTATTTAGAAATTTTTAGCCTGAACAATTTTTTCTATACTCTTATAAAAGTTGTATTAAGCAGTGTTTTAAGTTTTATTATCATGCTATTGTGTCAGTTATTTTTTCATAAAACAGCTAAAACTCATGATTAATCCTTTCGGTCAGCGAAAAATAATTATCCTCGTTATTATCCTTTTTGTCTTTACTGTTTTTGCAGTACGTTTATTTTACATGCAATTAATGGATGACTCATATAAATATTCTGCCCAAAACAATTCACAACGACGAATTACAAAATACCCTGCACGCGGGGTCATTTTTGACCGTTATGGAAAAATTCTGGTCTATAATGAACCTGCTTTTGACTTAATGGTAATACCTCAACAAACGTCTGCATTTGATACGGTTGATTTAAGTAATATACTTGAAATAGAACCCTCTACATTACGCGAAATTATTAACAAAGCGCGAATTTATTCCAAGTACAAGCCATCTGTGGTTATTCCTCAATTATCGCTGGAAACGACTTCCGAATTAAAGGAAAAGTTTTTTAAGTTCCCCGGTTTTTTTCTGCAATCAAGAACGTTGCGTAAATATCCCAAGCCCATTGCTTCTCATTTGTTGGGTTATGTCGGTGAAGTAGATAATACCATTATCAAGGAGAATAAGTATTACAAAATGGGCGATTACATTGGCATTAGTGGAATAGAACGTACGTATGAGCCTTATCTGAAAGGAATAAAAGGAGTTAGTATATATCTGGTAGATGTACATAACAGAATTGTGGGAAATTTTGCAGGAGGCATATACGATACAACCGCTATTCCCGGGAAAAATATAACCACAGGTATAGATATGGAACTTCAAGAATATGGCGAACAACTGATGCAAAATAAAAAAGGTAGCATTGTTGCCATAGACCCGCAATCGGGAGAAATACTGGCACTTATCTCAAGCCCTACGTATGACCCTTCGTTATTGGTAGGAAGAAAACGCACTCAACATTATGCCATGCTTCTTAAAGACACTTTAAAACCCTTATTTAATCGTGCACTTATGGCTAAGTATCCACCGGGAAGTACGTTTAAAATGGTGGGAGCACTTATTGGACAACAAGAAGGTGTTATTTTTCCTTCAACCACTTTTTCCTGTCATAGAGGTTTTACTATGGGGAATATTCATGTCGGCTGCCACGAACATGCCAGTCCGTTAAACCTAACTCAATCCATTCAAAATTCTTGTAATGCCTATTACTGTAATGTCTTTCTAAAAATTTTAAATAATAAGAAATATAAAAATACCGAAGAAGCCTTTTTAGCATGGCGTGATTATGTTACATCATTTGGCTTTGGTACACCGTTAGGCTCCGATTTATCTTATGAATTAAAAGGGAATATTCCCACCAACAATTATTATAATAAATATTTTGGAAAACATCGATGGAGTCCATTAACCATTATCTCCTTATCTATTGGTCAAGGAGAAATTGGAATTACACCCCTGCAATTGGCAAACTATACCTGTATTCTTGCTAACAAAGGTTATTATTACATACCTCATGTAATAAAATCCATACAGGATACCACAGTAGATTTTTCAATATACACTCTCAAACATTACACCAAAATAGACACCAAATATTTTGAACCTGTAATCGAAGGAATGGAAAATGCTGTATTAGCAGGGACAGCACGTATTGCCAAGATGGACAGCATACGTATTTGCGGTAAAACGGGGACAGCACAAAATCCGCATGGCAAGGACCATTCTATTTTTATTGCCTTTGCTCCTAAAGAAAGTGCCAGAATAGCCATCTCCGTTATTGTTGAAAATGCCGGTTTTGGAGCAACATACGCTGCACCTATTGCCAGTTTAATGATAGAAAAATATTTGACTCGCAAAGTAAAACGTACCGACCTTGAAAAACGAATTATAGAAACGGATTTAATACATTGAGTTTTGAAACGAGAAACAAATATCGCCAAAAATATAGACTGGATAACCATTATACTATATCTGATGCTGGTATTTATTGGCTGGACCAATATTTTTGCTTCCGTTTATAATGAAGAACACAGTAAAATAACTGATTTTTCGCAATTGTATGGCAAGCAACTGATATGGATTATTACTTCGCTCATTATTGGTATTATTATTCTTTTAACCGATAGTCGTTTTTACTCTTTATTTGCGTATCTTTTTTTTGGTATTATTTTGGCTCTTACCATAGCCGTTTTATTTTTTGGTAAAGAAATCAATGGTCAAAGGGCATGGTTTGAAATTAGTTGGATACGCATTCAGCCCTCCGAATTTTTGAAATTTGCCGTCAATCTCAGTCTGGCTAAATTTTTATCTACCTATAATTTTAAAATTCATCAATTAAAAAATTTAATCCTCATTTCCTTATTAATACTTATTCCTATAGGCATTGTTTTGCTACAAAACGATACAGGAACTGCCATTGTTTTTACGTCGTTTATTTTTGTCCTTTATCGTGAAGGCTTAACTCCCTATGTGCTTTTCTTTGCGTTGATTTCCGTTATACTGTTCATTATGGCATTGCTTATTAATCCGATAACAATTATTTATATTCTTATTGCAGTTGCATTTCTTGCATTTTTAATTTTAAATGGGCAGTTACGTTATTTTTTTACAGCACTCGGCATATTTGCTGTACTGTTTTTACTTGCGTTAGGCAGTTTTTATTTTTTCCATTTAAACTTGGAGTGGAGTAAAATAATGATAGGCGTAACGCTTCTTTTTTCATTAATCATGTTAGGACTTGGTAAGGTTAAAAAAATAAAGTACGCCCAGTTAATCGGTTTATTTTTAATAGGTAGTATTGCGTTTACCTTTACCGTAGATTATGTATTTAATAATGTACTTGAAACGCACCAGCAGGCTCGTATTAATGAATTGCTCGGAAAAACAAACGATAAAAAAGGCGTGGGTTATAATGTTAATCAGTCGAAAATTGCTATTGGTTCGGGAGGTTTATTGGGAAAGGGATTTTTACAGGGCACACAAACAAAATACAACTTTGTCCCCGAACAGAGTACCGATTTTATTTTTTGCACTATTGGCGAGGAACATGGCTTTGTTGGTAGCATTTTGGTGCTTTTGCTGTACGTTGGATTTTTAATTCGATTAGTCTTTGTGGCAGAAAGACAACGTACTGCCTTTAGCCGTATTTATGGATATGGCGTTGTGGCTATCATCTTTTTTCATTTCACCATTAATATAGGCATGACTATTGGAATTATACCGGTAATTGGCATTCCGCTGCCATTTTTCAGTTATGGTGGCAGTTCACTTTGGTCGTTTACTATTTTGTTATTTATTTTTCTTAAATTGGACGCTGACAGATTTAAATACCTATCATAATATGTTGACATCAGAAGTTACTTATATTGGAAACCTTAGAACAAAGGCAAAACATGTAGCATCAGGAACAGAAATCATAACCGATGCTCCTATTGATAATCATGGTAAAGGTGAATATTTTTCTCCTACCGACCTTGCAGCAACAGCATTTGCATCGTGCATACTCACTATAATGGGTATTGGTTCCGAAACATATAAATATAATATGGATGGAACCAGAGTAGAAGTTACAAAAATTATGGGAACCAATCCAAGACGTATTGCCGAAATAAAGGCTTCGTTTTATTTTCCCAATTTTGGTTTTACCAAAAAACAAAAAGACATTCTGATTCATATTATTGATACATGCCCAGTAGCATTGTCTCTTCATCCTGATATAAAAAAAGTGATTGTTTTTATTTTTAACGACGAAACTATAAACGTATCACTGTGAAAATATTGCTCTGCATAGCATACCTTTTTATAATTCTTTTTCTTATCAGAAAAATACCTCTCTTTAAGCAGGAATATATTTCCTATCGCTTTACATACGCCTTGTTTTTAATAAAAGTACTGGTATCGTTTATCCTGTTTATTATCTATACTCAATTTTATACCGACAGGCAAAATAACGACATTTTTAAATATTACGACGATGGAAAAATAATGTACGAAGCCTTTCATAAAAACCCTGCTGACTACATTAAAATGCTGACAGGCATTTCGGATGATGAGCCTCAATTAAACGAATATTATCATAAAATGAACTTCTGGGTAAAACCCTATAATTATGAAATATTGAATGAAAACAAAACACTTATCCGGCTGAATGCCTTTATTTGCCTGTTCTCGATGAATATATATTTTGTACATGTACTCGTTTTCATCTTTTTATCTTTTATCGGACTTTTTGCATTGTTCAAGTTGCTGGCTCCCTGTTTTGTTCATAGCAACTATTTATTAGCCATATTGATTTTTCTTATGCCCTCCACGGTTTTCTGGTCATCAGCCATTTTAAAAGAAAGTTTGGTTTTTTTTAATATGGGATTAATGCTTTGGTATTTGAACAAACTTTTACAAAATGACATTAACGCTAAAAATATTTTTCTTACTTTTCTCTTTGCTGTACTTTTATCTATCAGCAAAATATATATTCTTATCATACTCATTCCCGCAATGCTGACACTTATCTTATTCAACCTATTTAGAAAAATGAATAAACCGATTCTCTTTACCCTCATTCATGTTGTTATCCTATTCATGTTTTTTCATTCAACCTTGTTCTCACCGTATAATTTTACCCAAATAGTGGTAGCCAAGCAACACAATTTTATTGCTATGGTCAATTCCTTTCCGCAGGTAGGGAGCAAAATTTCAATACCAATTCTTGAACCTTCCGTTACAAGTTTTTTAATTAATTCTCCCAATGCACTTATTAATTCTTTGTTTCGTCCCACTCTTTTTGAAGCACATAATTTGGTTTCGCTCATGGCTGCCATAGAAAATGCAGGAATAGTGTTGATTTTTATTCTGTTGATTTTTTTTCATAAAAAACCTGTGGTTCAAAATAATTACTGGTTATGGTTTTCGTTTTCGTTCACTGTTTTACTTTTTACATTAATCGGACTTACTACACCCGTTTTGGGTGCTTTGGTACGATATAAAATACCTGCGTTGCCCTTTCTGATGTTTTTACTTTTTAATTATATGGATGTAAATAAATTAACAAATAAACTGTTTAGAAAATGGAAAAAATCGTATTGATTACCGGAGCCACTTCCGGCATCGGAAAAGCAACAGCCACCTTATTGGCAGATGAAGGATATCATATTATAATTACTGGACGAAGAACTCATCTGTTAAGTGAATTGGAAAAAACTCTTCGTACAAAAACGAAAGTTTTGCCGTTAAGTCTTGATGTAACAGATAACAAACAAATGGAACATGTCATCCATTCACTTCCCAAAGAATGGAGCAATATTGATGTACTCATTAATAATGCAGGGCTTGCCCTTGGACTAAACCCAATTGATAAGGGCTTTATAGAAGATTGGGAGACCATGATAGATACGAATGTTAAAGGATTGCTGTATGTGAGCAAAGCCGTTATACCGCTTATGTATAAAAGTCCTATAAAGCAAATCATAAACATTGGTTCTATTGCAGGAAAAGAGGTTTATATTAACGGAAATATATATTGTGCTACTAAGGCTGCCGTAGATGCACTTACCAAAGCCATGCGTCTGGACTTGCTTGAACAGGGTTTTAAGGTTACTGCTGTTCATCCGGGTATGGTAGAAACAGAATTTTCCAATGTTCGTTTTAATGGCGATACACAGCGTGCTAAAAAAGTGTATGAAGGATTTACACCTTTACAAAGCGAAGATATAGCAGATGTTATTCGTTACATTCTTTCGTTGCCACAACATGTTAATATTAACGAGTTGATTATTATGCCCACTGCGCAAGCAAATGCTACCATTGTAAATCGAAAATAATACAACATGAAAAAAAAATATAGTTATCAGGAATTATATGCTTTTACCGTAAATTTGTTTTCTGCTATTGGTTGTAGAAAAAAGGATGCAGCCACGGTGGCTGAGGTTTTAATGGCTGCTGAACTTAGAGGGATTCCATCGCATGGCTTGGTGCGTGTAAGTGATTATATCAGCCTTTGGGAAGCAGGAAGAATAAATCTTCAACCGCAGGTTCATATTGTTCATGAAACACCCTCCACATTTACTATGGATGCGGATAATGGTTTTGGTATGATTGCTGGTAAAAAAGCCATGAACATGGTAATGCGAAAGGCGACAACTACTGGAACTGCATGGACAACCGTTATCAATTCTAATCATTATGGAATAGCAGGATTTTATTCGCTCATGGCTGCTCAAAAGAAAATGATTGGCATTTCGGGTACCAATGCCAACCCATTAGTTGCACCTACGTGGAGTCTGTCGCGAATGTTAGGTACCAACCCACTTGCTGTGGCTATTCCTGCCAAATCGTATCCTCCGTTTGTTGCCGATTTTGCTACCAGCCCCATTGCACGAGGTAAATTGGCATTGCTTGAAAAAGAAAACAAAAGCATTGATTACGGTTTTGTTCAGGATAAAAACGGGAACCCTTCTCATCGTCCTGATATATTGAAAGAAGGTGGCGCTATTGTTACGTTGGGTGGCGATTATGAACACGGAAGCCATAAGGGCTACTGTATGTCGGCTATCGTTGATATTTTTTCATCCGTATTGGGTGGTGCAAATTTTGGACCTTTTGTTCCACCACAGGTAGGCTACCTCCCTATGCCAAAACAACAAGTGGGAAAAGGACTTGGTCATTTTTTTGCTGCTTTTCGAATAGATGCTTTTCGTCCTGCTAACGATTTTCTTAAAAGTATGGACGAATGGATTACTGCCTTTAAAAAGGCTACACCCGATAAGGAACACGAAAAAGTAATTATTCCCGGTGAACCTGAGTTTGAGAAAACAATAGAGCATACAAAGAACGGAATAAGCATAAAAAAAGAAGTTCAACAGGATTTAATTAAACTGTCACACACCTATCGTGTTACAAACCCCTTTGAATAATTTAGTGAAAAGGAGTTGTATATATAAAAATAAGCGCGGAGTATTATTTTTCGCCTTCCGTGATTATCTTACTCAGTTCTTCATACAAATCTCTGTATTTTTTATCAATATCGTTGCGTATGGAGTTGAAATACGTTTTTTTCTCTTTTGATTTTTTCCCTGTGGGAGATTGATTTATACGTTCGTAAAGATTGTTGTGCAAGTCAACAATTTTTTCCAATACATTGTTTACCCTGTCCTGAACTTTTTCACCATGAAGCCCAATGGCTAAAAATGAATCGCTGATGATATCGCTGGTTAAATAATCAATATCTTTTTTTAAATTACGAATGCTTGCCATAATTTTATACTTTTGTGCAAAAGTAATAACCTTATGTTTAATCTCCAAATTTGAATGTATGATGTTTATTTTATTAGGGCTGTTTCTGGTAATTGAATTTCTTTTTGCATGGACGCTTAAACATACCTTTGCTTCACTTCAAAAGACAAAATTTTATAAATTATGTTTACTGACATCCATCCCTTTGTGGTTGTCCGTTCTTTCTATGGTCTGTATTCAAATATTTATTGCCCCTATTCCCCATTATCTTTCATACTCCTATATGTTTTATGTGTTTACTTTTTATTTTATCCTTTTTATTCCGAAAGTATTTTTTATTATTGTTTGGTTGATATTGAAGTGTATATTCTTATTTCAAAAGCATTCATTGTCGTTATCACGATGGCGATGGACACCAGTGCTTGTATCGTTGATTATGTTAGTCTTGTTTGTATGGAGTGTATTCTGGGGAAGATACATGCTAACGGTTAATCAATATGATATCCCCGTAAAAAAATTACCTGCTGTTTTTTCTAAGATTAAAATAATTCAATTCTCCGATTTACATATTGGCAGTTATGGTGGGAATCCCGTATTTCTTCAAAAGTTAGTCGATTCTTGCAATGCCTTAAAACCCGATATCATTGTTTTTACTGGGGATATTGTTAATCAGTATGCGGATGAAATAGACCATCTTGATACAGTGCTAAACCGCATGCATGCGTCATTAGGTAAATTTGCTGTTCTGGGCAATCACGATTTTGGCGATTATTCTGTTTGGAAATCGCCCAAAGACAAGCAACAAAATCTGTCCGATATAATTTCACAGTTAAACAATATGGGTTTTAAAGTGCTTAGGAATGAACATGTATATGTACACAAAGGAAATGATTCGTTAGTCGTTGTAGGGGTTGACAATTGGGGATTAAAACCTTTTAAACAATACGGTGATTTGCACAAATCTATTCAGGGAATCGATAGCAATTGTTTTGCTGTTATATTAAGTCATGACCCTTCGCACTGGGAAGAACAAATAAAGAAAAAATTACACTATTCATTAACATTTTCAGGACATACACATGCTTTTCAAATGGGGTTTCATGCTGGAAAATGCAAATGGAGCCCGGCAGCATTAAGATATAAGCATTGGTGGGGACTTTATGCTGAAAAAAATAATTTTCTATATGTTAGCAGAGGAGTGGGTACTATTGGATTTTTAGGAAGATTGGGTATGACTCCTGAAATGGTTTGTGTAACCTTAAATGCAAGCAATGAATAATGTTTGGCCTATATTATTGTCCAGTTGGAAAATACTTATCATCGTTTTAATTATTGTTATCGCCATTGTTTTAGTTTATCAGCGGCGAGACCCAGTTAAAACTATTGCATGGATTGCGGTTATCGTTTTAATTCCTATTGCTGGTATTATTCTTTTTTTCTTTTTTGGCAGGACTTACCGCCGTAGAAAAATATTTTTTCGAAAAGAACTTTCCGATTTCAGGCATATAGAAAAGTATGTATCGTGGCAGTCAAAACACTTGTATCATACAGTTTTTCAAAAAGACGAATCTCTTTACAGTAAAATAGGTGCTGTACAGTTGCTTTTCAACAACAGCAAAGCGATACTTACCATGTACAACAATGTTGATATTTTGCTTGATGGGGATAAAACATTTCCAGCCATGTTTGAAGCAATGAAAAATGCCAAACATCATATTCATATCGAATTTTATATCATTGAAGAAGGAAAGGTTGGAAATGAGTTAAGAGAAATTTTAATACAGAAAGTTAAAGAAGGTGTTGAAGTAAGAATTTTATATGATGGTGTGGGTTCATGGGGGTTAAGTAAAAAATATATTTCATCGCTGAAAAAAGCCGGTATAGAAATAGTTGCTTTTATGCCTATACGGTTTCCACGTCTTGCGCAGCGTTTAAATTACCGCAACCATCGTAAAATAGTAGTTGTGGACGGCAAAACAGGATTCATCGGTGGCTTGAATATTGCCGACCGCTATTTATATGGCAAACCCGACATCGGCGTTTGGCGCGATACACATCTTCAAATTACAGGTACCGCTGTTAGTTCACTACAATTGATTTTTTTAACTGATTGGCATTTTGCTACCAACAATCTAATATCTGACAACAAATATTTTCCCAATTACAAAGTTAAAAATCGTTGCATGATTCAAATGGTATCCAGTGGTCCCGATTCTGACTGGAGTAGCATTATGCAGGCATATTTTTACCTTATCAGTACTGCCAAAAAATATATTTATATTTCTACACCATATTTTATTCCCAACGAAAGTATTTTGACCGCTATAAAAACGGTTTCTATGAGTGGTGTTGATGTCAGAATTATTTTACCAAGCAGGTCCGATTCAAAATTAACATATTATGGTTCGCTTTCATATATACCTGAACTTTTAGAAGCCAATGTTTCTATTTACAGTTATCAAAAAGGATTTACACATAGTAAAATGCTTATTGTGGATGATATTGTATCGTCTGTAGGTACTGCCAATATGGACCTTCGCAGTTTTGACCAAAACTTCGAAATAAATGCTTTGGTGTATGATTCTACGATAGCCTTGCAATTAAAGCAAATTTTTCTTAACGATTTGGAATCATGTGTTAAGGTTAAAATGGAAGATTATTTGGCAAAGCCATTTATAAATCATTTGGCTCAGGGTATTGCACGAGTATTCAGTCCATTACTTTAGTAATTTGCATGTTGAAACGAGTTTATCATACTCTTTTTGCATATCTTCATTTTTAATATGTATTTTGGCTTTATTCAGCATCTCTTCGGCTGCCGTTTTATTTTGCAAATTAATATAAATATTTGCCATTTTTAATTGACTTTCAGCCGACAGTAAAATAGTATAGGGATTTATTATATCAACAAATTTTTTAAGTAAAAGAGTATCGCTTATTTCACTGGCAAAGTTGGTAACAATGGTTATTACATATTCCAAATAGGGATGAAATTGTTCTTTGGCAAGGTTAAGCAATATGGATGCCTGTTCCAAAAATGCTTGCTCCTTTCGTATTTTATAAAAAGAATAATAATCCATAATAAAGGCATTTTTCCAAAATTCTTTTTCTTTCGATTGAACAGGCTGTAAATAGGTATCTATTTGTTTTTCTAAATTAAAATCTTTGGCACTGCTTTGAGAATAAAGTGTACGCGTCATTGTTGAAGTAACAAATTCATATAGATTCATAAAATTATATTTTTTAATAAATGTATCAATATGAGATATTACATATTGATATTCTCTTGACGTTACATTGATACGGTAACGTTTCATTATTTCAAAATTAACAGGTGAAATTAATTGGCTGTCTGCTTGTGTAGCAAAGTATTCCTGTATATCGTAAGGATAATATACAGAAATACAGTTAAGGGCATATTTGGCTAAGAAGTCAGGATTTCGTTCTCCACGATGATATCTTTTTAATAAACTTCCAAAATTATTGGTTGTGTCTAATGCTTGCTTTCCCACAGCAATGAACGTAGATGTATCGCATGCTCCTACATAGCGATGTTGCATTTCACCCTTGGCATCAATAAAAAGCAAGGTAGGATATGCAAGAATATTATATTGTTTTTGAATATTTTTGCCTTCACCTTTTTCCATATCAAGACTATAATTTATAAAGTGACTGTTGTAATATTTACCTACCTGAGTATTGGTAAAGACGTTTTTTGCCAACCATTTGCAAGGTCCACACCAAGATGTATAGCAATCAATAAAAATGATTTTATTATTTTTGGCTGCTTCGGCTTTTAATGCGTCCATACTTCCTTCAAAAAAATTTATTCCCTGTGCCCCTGCATTCAGCGAAATAAATAATGCACTGATAATTACCAAATATTTCATCATAAAATTCTACAATAACTTCATCAAATATTTTTACTCAACGAACAAATATAATTATTCTTTTTTCAACTTTTTACTAATTTCTTTACTTTTTGTTATGGACAAATCCGTACATTCAGCAATCGTTTCAATATGCTGTCCCTTATTCAAACCGTTCATCACAGGTTGAATTTTTTCATCTTCACGTCCTTTTTTTATGCCCTTTTCATGACCTTCTTTCAATCCTTTTTCATGTCCTTCCTTTAACCCTTCCTTGCGTCTTTCCTGTATTCCTTTTTCCATTCCTTCGTCTCTTGCTATATCAATGGAGTTTTTTATATCACGATAATATTTCATACTGTTTTTATATTCGTTCAACTAGTCGGGAGTGAATTTTGCAACATCGGCATTCCGAGATGAATGAACATTAACTTGTCGTAAAATATTTTTTGTGTTTTAATGTAGGTCAATTTTATATCGTAGCGATACTTGTTTACCTGTTTTTTGTCTTCATTAAAAACAAAATCAAGAATGGCAATGGTGTAAATGTCTTTCAGTTCAAAGTCCCATTCACCAACAATCGCTTGTTCACAAATGGGAAAGGTAGCATAATACAGCGTTCGGTCTTTAAAAAACTTTTGTTTGGTCTTTTGCAGTTCTACTATAAATTTTTCGCCCCGTTCGTTTTCACAATACAGGTCAAATATTGCCTTTCTATCTAATTCGGTAGAACCCAGTTTGTCAGACCTGATATAATGGATGCTTTTTATTCTGGCTTGTTCATTTTTCAGCAGTTCGTTCAAAAAATCGAGCAACAGTTCCTTACTTGGTTCTTCGCTAAACAAACGTTTGAAACCGTAATCGGTAAACGGATTAACGTATTTTTCGTTGAAGGTCATGCCTGCATGAATTTGTTTCAAAAGTAAATATTTTGCAAAAATTTTCCAAAAAAAATAAACAGAAATTCATCCTGCATTATTAAGTCACTCCATAAAAAAAATTTGATATTATTCGCCTCGCCAAAAAAAACTAACTTCGTTTAATACCGACTTGCTAACGAACGAGGCTAAAAGATGGCGGGCATTTCGAAGCACAAAACTGTCAATTTACGATGAAGTTTATTAGTTGCAATACCCTTCATATTAGCACTTTTTGCCTGCTTGATTTTAGCCTTTGTTACCATTTGTTATTGTTTTAATTCGTTAATTTCATTTTCAGTTAATCCTGTGTATTTCATTATTTTCTCAACAGGTTCGTTATCCTTTATCATTTCCTTTGCAATTTCAATCTTTCCTTTTTTAAGTCCTTCTATTTCTCCTTTTTCAAAAGCTGTGTTCTGTATATTGAATATATCCCGATAAGCATTCACACTTGCTTCATACTGTTTATATTCGTCTGGATTTAATTTTGCAATTTCTGCGGTTTCAAATAGTTTTAAGAAGATTTTTTCTTTTAACTTATATGGAACTCTATCAAGTTTTGGAAGATTTTTCAGAACGTACATCCACTTGTCAAAATGTGACTCTAATTCTTTTTCAGTTTTCTCAAACTTCGGCATTTCAAGATAAATATAATTTAATTTA
>Ga0302253_1000407_pt1 | contig 36929 bp, 24 predicted proteins | sample AAG_RA_Trp_MG_FD_193537 | JGI IMG/M metagenome (GOLD analysis project Ga0302253, IMG submission 193537) | Enriched activated sludge microbial communities from anaerobic digester in WTTP, New Holstein, Wisconsin, United States - AAG_RA_Trp | ecosystem: Engineered > Bioreactor > Anaerobic >...
TGCTGGTCGATGGATTCAATCACTCCGACACATCGATCGAAAATCTCGCAGGATTCATCCGATCGCTTCACCCTTGTAAAGCCTATCTCAGCATTCCGATTCGGCCGCCTGCTCGGAGCGACGTGCGTCCACCCGACGGAAGCAGGTTGACCAGAGTGATTTCGATCATGGCTGAACACGGTGTTCCGGTTGTCGACCTGTTTGAGCATGAATCCGATCCCTTCCAGATATCATCGGATCTCGAAAACCAGTTGCTCGGCATCACCGCCGTTCATCCGATCCGGGAAGAAGCACTGCTGGATATCGTGACCCGTTTTGGAATGGATTGGGATGTGATCCGAAACATGATCGAAAACGGTCTGTTGATTCGAACCGTTCACAACGGGCACGTTTTTTATCGGAGGGCACACCGGCAAAAGGATATCTCGGGAGCAGAACCAATCGGGGGTAAGGAGATGGTCGATGCATGAGTATGTCATTATCAGCGGAAAGGGTGGGACGGGTAAAACGAGTATGACCGCGTCGTTTGCGTATCTTGCGGGGCAATCCGTCATCGTGGACTGCGACGTCGATGCCGCCGACCTGCATCTCGTTCTGTCCCCCCGGATCGTCACGCAGCATGAGTTTTTCAGCGGACATGAAGCGCGTATCCGCGAGGATCTCTGTACCGGATGCGGGGTATGTCACGAGGTGTGTCGCTTTGAAGCGGTTCATGGCATTTTGAAACCCGATGGAACAACAGGGTATCGCATCGATCCGATCGCCTGTGAAGGCTGCGGGGTCTGTGTGCGATTCTGTCGGGTGACGGCGATTGACTTTCCGGAAAAGCGCTGCGGGACGTGGATGATTTCCGAAACCCGCTGCGGTCCGATGGTGCATGCCCGACTGGGGGTTGCCGCCGAGAATTCCGGGAAACTGGTGTCGACGGTCCGCCGGGAAGCGCGTCGGCTGGCTGAAACGCAGCATCGGTCGCTGATCCTGGTCGATGGTCCGCCCGGGATCGGCTGCCCCGTTATCGCATCCCTGACCGGCGCCACGAAAGTGCTCGTGGTCACCGAACCGACCGTATCGGGTGAGCACGATCTGAAGCGGGTGCTCGCCTTGACCCGCCATTTCCGAATCCCGACTGCGATCTGCATCAATAAATGGGATCTCAATCCGCACATGACGGACCGGATCGAAGCCGTTGCTCTCGAATCGGGCGCACGCGTTGCCGGCAGGGTACGATATGATTCCGGAGTAACCGCCGCGCAGCTTCAGCAGCGATCAGTAGTTGAAACTTCCGCGCCAAGCTCGCGCGATATCGTAACGACCTGGCATCAATTTCAGGAGGCATCTTAGTATGAATTCGAATCCGATCACCGGTATGTCAGCTCTGGCAACCGAACTTGCCGTGCATCCTAAAAACGCGAACCCTCTCCCGGACTTCAGTTCCCATGGAACGATCAAAGGCCCCTGCGGAGACACGATGGCGATCTGGCTGGCATTCCGCGGGAATACCGTGACGGCGGCTTCATTTGTGACAGACGGCTGCGGATCGTCACGGGCCTGCGCGAGCATGGCCACGATCCTGGCGGAAGGGAAAACACTCGATGAAGTCGAGGCAATCCGGCAGGAGGACATATTGACTGCATTGGGAGGTGTTCCGGCGGAATATCAACATTGTGCGTTGCTGGCCTCGGATACTCTGAAAAAAGCGTGTGAAAACTACCGCAAGAACCGAATTGTTTTCAAATCGGCCCCTTCCCATGCCACATCTTCCTGCTCCTCATGCAGCAATGCAGAGTGCAGTGCGGCATCCAGGCTGAAAGATGAGACTGACGAAGACTATGAAGATCGCCGCCAACTGCAGGCCCGATTGTGCCGGATCGGACGGAAAATCGTCGTGTTGTCCGGAAAAGGCGGCGTCGGGAAAAGCACAGTCGCGGTCAATCTCGCCTGCGCCCTCATGCTCTCAGGAAAAAAAGTCGGTTTGCTCGATGTGGATATTCACGGTCCGAGCATTCCCACCATGTTGAATCTCACCGATGCCCGGCTCCAGGGAAACCGCGACGGATTTCTGCCGATCGAAATCGGGGATCTGAAGGTTATGTCTCTGGGATTCCTCCTCAAGAATCAAGACGATGCCGTGATCTGGCGCGGGCCGATGAAAATGGGTGTGATCAAGCAGTTCCTGAAGGATGTTCAGTGGGGCGACCTGGACTATCTCATCATCGATTCTCCGCCGGGAACCGGTGATGAACCGCTGTCGGTCTGCCAGCTCATCGGCTCCCTCGATGGTGCCGTCATCGTGACAACGCCTCAGAAGGTCGCTTCGGTCGATGTGCGTAAATCGGTGTCGTTCTGCAGGCAACTGCGCGTGCCGGTGATTGGTGTCGTCGAGAACATGAGCGGATTCGTGTGTCCGAAGTGCGGAGAGATCACACAGATTCTGCCGGCCGGCGGTGGACGGGCGATTGCGGAAGACATGAATGTGCCGTTCCTCGGGGCAATTCCTCTGGATCCGTCGATCGCCGAGGCGGGCGATGCGGGAAAGGCGTTCATTCATCACTGGATGGATACCGCGACCGCGCAGATCATGAACCGGATCATATCGAACATCACATCGATCGATCCCGTCACACAATCGCAGAGATCATAAACGAAGGAGAATCGAGATGAAGATTGCAATTCCATTGGCACAGGGAAAACTGTCGCTGCATTTCGGTCATTGTGAGCAGTTCGCCATGATCGATGTTGACTCCGGCACGAAGAAAATCGTGCGCAGAGAGGATATCGTCGCTCCACCTCACGAACCCGGTCTGCTGCCGAGGTGGCTTGCCGAGCGGGGAGCCAACATGATCATTGCAGGTGGCATGGGGCAGCGCGCGCAGAGTCTTTTCGAGCAGAATCGGATCGAGGTGTTGATCGGCGCTCCATCCGATACGCCGGAGCGACTGGTGGAAGCATACCTCGGCGGAGCACTCCAGTCCGGGGACAATGTGTGCGACCATTAAAATAATCAGCCATCGGGGCGAATACTGAGACGATACTGAGACGATCGTTCCGTACGTTCATCACAAGGATGCCTGGTTGGATCTATGTGTCCGGCATGCCAGGGAACTTATGGATGATTCCGAAGGAGGAACGATCGTATGAAACAGATGGAGTTCGTTAGCGCACGACCGATGGGATTGATGGAATCGACCGAGCATGACCGGGAAGCGGGATGTCGGTTCATGACCGTGATGATCCTGGGTATCTTGTCTGTCCTGATCGCCTGTGGACACCTGCGGGCGATGGTCTCTCAGGATAATCCGGACGTCAGGGTCCTGATGCTCATTCCTCATCATTGGGGTGCGAACACGATTCTGAATCTCAACAACTTCAAAAGCAAGGGTTGGAATCTGACTGCGGCGGGCCTGACACAGGATGTCGAACCGTGTGCATGGTTCAAAAACAGCACCGGCGTCTCCTCCTTCCATACAGACGTTCTGATTTCGGATATCGACGATGTCAGCCGGTTTGATGTCCTTGCGATCATGTCAGCGAGCAGTCGGTATGGACAGAATCCCTACGGCGATCTTCTCGGGAGTCCCGAAACGCTGACGTTGGTCCAATCTGCTGTTCAGAACGGATTGGTTGTCTGGGCGACCTGTGCCGGAGTGCGTGTACTGGCTGCGGCGGATGTGATTGAAGGGCGAAATGTGGTGGGATCTGCGCGGTTTGCCGCCGAGTATGCCGCTGCCGGCGCAACCTTTCTCGGCGACGACCACGCCCCGGTTATCGATGGCCCGATCGTGACGGCTGTTCGTGGAAACTACTATAACTATCACATCGCAGAGGCGATCGCCGTGGCTCTCGAACAACAGCCTGCCCGGTATCGACCCCTCAGAAAAGAAACGATCGAGTTGAACCAACGGGATCTGCAGTGGTCGAATATCGACTGGGGGAAGGCGTTCGGGACGGATGCGTCGATCTGCGCACGCGGTGTATGTGTGGGGACGGATGGCGGATACGCGGTGGTCGGTACGATATCTGCCAGCGGTGGGTCTGACATGGTTCTGATCCTTGTCGATGCATCCGGGAATCTGATGCGGGCGATCCGATTCGGAGGGGAGCGTGCGGATGACGCGCATGCGATTTGTCCCGCCCCGGACGGGGGATATCTTCTCGCAGGTGTCAGTAACTCGTTTTCGTCGGATGGTAATCGGGATTTCTATGTGGTCCGGACGACGGCTCAGGGGGATCTCGTGTGGCAGAAGACGTTGGGAGGGCCCGCGCTCGACTCGGCAAATTCGATCTGTCGGATCGAAAACGGCGGATATGTTGTTTGTGGACTGACGGAATCGAAAGGTGCGGGTGAAGACGATGCATGGATCATCCGGATCGATGAATCGGGCGAGATGCTCTGGGAGGCGATTTTCGGCGGTACCCGCACGGATTCAGCAACGTGTGTGACAGAATCCCGCGATGGCAATGTTCTCGTGAGCATCGCCTGCGGATCTCCGGAATACAGCTCGAAAAACATGGATTATGCCATCCTTGCACTCGATTCATCCGGCCGCTCGCTCTGGTGGCAGACCTACAACAATGAATCCGGAGAAGGGTACGATTATCCGATGTCCCTCATCGAGACGGCTGATCGCGGGATCGTGATCACCGGGTCGAGTGACACGACTGTTCCGGTGGATTGCACGATAATCAAAACCGGACCGGACGGCATCCCGGAATGGACTCGGACCGAGGAAGGTTCCTTTCATGAATTCGGAATACACACGATCGAATTGAATGATGGAACCATAAGCCTCGCCAACATCGATCAACCGGATCAATGGAATACCGACGCATGGCTGATCCGCCACGAGCGCACCGGCTCAGTTCGATGGGATCGGATCGCAGGAGGTGTTGAACATGATTGGGCGACCGCCATGTGCCGATCGACTGATTCCAGTATCATTGTCGTCGGTCACACACAGTCGGTTTCATTGGATTGCCATGAGGCATTCATCGCGAAAATCCCCACGGATTTCCTCTCTGTTCCTTCGGTCGAACTCGTAATGCCGTCTGATTCGTTCGGCCCCGGAGATCGATTTTGGATGAGTGTGCGGGTCTGGAATCCGGGTCTTGCAACAACCCATTCGACGCCATTATTCGTTTTTCTGGACGTATATGGTGAGTATTTTTTCTGGCCGGGATGGACGCGTGCGGCAGATTGCCGGATCATCGATGTGCGTCCGGGAGCGGATCAATACAGTGTGATCGATCAATTCGACTGGCCGAGTGATGTGGGTTCCGCAGAGGGGATCGGAGTCTATGCGGCCATGACCGATTCTGCAATGACGACACTCTGGGGTGATTACGATCGTGTTACGTTCGGCTGGCATCCCTGATCGTTCGGTTCAGTTCGGTCAATCTGACACTGATTTCTTTGATCCGTTGCGGATTGACGGTCTCGTGCGCCAACGTAAGCGCTTCTTCGTACAACGTTCGGGCCAGGGTCGCCTCCCCGCTGCGCATCGCCACTCTTCCCAGTCCTTGCAAGCAGTTGATCATGCCTCCGAAGTCGGCGTCGATTCTTCGACGCAGATCGAGACTGTCGCGGTAGTACCGGCCTGCCTGTTCGTCATCCGATGCATCCTCGAAAAAACGACCCAGCATCTCGAGAGACATCGCGATCCCCCATTCATCTCCGATTCTGCGTCGAATCGACAGGCTTTCCTCGATGGCACGATGCGCGTCCGGCCAATCACCCTGTTCATAAAGGTGTGCGCCGATGGCTTCGAGATTCATCGCGACGCCCCAATCATCTCGCCGACTGCGAAAGATCGCATCGACTCGGCGAAGTCGATCAAGATGGTCCGGTATCGGTTCGTTTGATCCGATAAATGAATACAGATCAAACACGACCGCCCACTGGGCAGGATCCTGCTCGGGAGAGAGTCGATTCAGTGCCTGATTCAGCAGTGACAGTGCATTCGTTTCGCTCGAGAACCGTTGAAACCATCCGTCGAAAGCGCGGCACATGGCATCGATTCGCCTGCGTTCATCGGAGAGTGGGCTTTCTCCGATTGCGTGCCATCCTGCTCCGAACAAGGCACATCCATCCATGTTTCGGCTTCCGAGATCGAAAAAGATGAACAGAGGCAGGAGACAGGCATCGAGAGTGCCAAGAGTCTCGTGTTCGATCGCCCATCGCCATGCGAGCCGGATGTTGTCGATTTCAGCAACCAGCGCTCGTAACGCAGCTTTCTGGCGCGCTCCCTTCAGGTCGTCACTCAACGATTGTACCAATCCCAGAAAATACTCCGCATGAACTCGTTCCGCACGATCACATTCCTCCCTGTCCGATTTCAAACGATCCCAGGCGAATTGGCGAATGATCTCATGAATCTCAAACCGATTGTCGGCTGCTTTTCGAACGAGTGATTTGTCGATCAGCCGCGCGAGATCCTGCAGATCGATCCCGGAAACGGATCGTGCTGAGTCCAACGTGCATCCGCCACGCATGACGGCCAGGCGGCTGAGAATGATCCGATCTCCCGGGTTGAGTAAATTCCACGAGTGATCAAAAACGGCCCGGAGCGACCGGTGACGTTCCGGACTGTCCTGACGCCTGCTGATCAAAAAACCCAGACTGCGTTCAATTTCTTTCGCAATCTCATCACATGACAGCACATTGATCCATGATGCTGCCAGTTCAATTGCCAGCGGATTTCCGCCGACGAGCGAACAGACACGTCCGACCGCGTCGGGGTTGAACCGCGTCGTTTCGGATTGGCTGGAATTGCGGTGTGCGACGAGATTGAAAAACGGGATTGCGTCGCACTGCATGCCGGCAAGCTCATACACATGTTCGGCCTGGAGATTGAGACGTTCGCGTGAGGTGATCAGCACGCGGAGGTCCGGTGCCGAGAGGAGTAATTCTGGCAGAAAAGCCAACCCCTCCACGAGATGATCCGCATTGTCGATAATCAAGAGAAGATGCTTCGGTCTCAGTGCGTCGCGGATCCGCGGAGTATGCAGATCCAGCGCATCCTCGATCGCAGAGAGAATGAACTCCGGTGAGGTAACCGGCGCCAGATTGATCCAGACCGCGCCATCGGAATACTGCTGTTCGACCCGAAGGCCGGCTTCCAGAGCCAATCGGGTCTTGCCGCTGCCGCCCGGTCCGGTCAGGGTCAGGAGCCGGATGGTTGGATTCGACAGCATTCCGATCAGATGATCGAGTTCGATTTTTCTGCCGAAAAAAGGCGTTACAGATGAGGGTAATGTGTAACGACGATTATACACTCGTCGGGGAGGGGTCGTCTGAGACTGAATCCGGCTCAGAAGTGCCATCGTTTCGTGGGAAGGTGACAAGCCCGCTTCATCCCTCAAGGCCTCGCGGCATGCTTCAAATTGCCGGATCGAATCGGCGCCCCGTCCGGTCTGCCACAGTATCGACATGACGGTTCGGTGTGCCTTTTCATTTGCCTGGTCCAGCGCCAGCAAACTTCGTGCATGCCGGATCGCGCGATCGAAATGACCGCGATTGTAATAATCGTCGATCAGCAGATTCAGGAGGTGGATCTGTTCCGTCTGGAACCGCGCGACCTGGCCTGTGACCCAATGCTCGAACTCAACGGTGTCCCGCAGTGAGTATCCGTTCATGAATGGCGCTGAATGGAGCGCGATGGCAGATTCGATCCGATCCCGATTGGAAGCGCTCAGGGATCCGGAGGATGGATGATTCGACGAAAAGAGCGAGTAGCAGGTCCGGAATTCCAGAGCATCGATTCGGATTGAGTGGGTACTCAGCAGCACGTTCTGCCTGCCAGCCGTAATAATGCCTGCAAGCGGAGAGCGATTCAGTTCGTACAACGTATTGCGGAGTTGTTTCCGCGCCTGTTCCGGATTCGTTTCCGGCCATAGTAACGCCAGAAGTGTCTCTCGCGGACAGGGATTCCGCTCGAGCGCCAGAATGGCGAGAAGCGCGAAGGCGGCACGCCGTTCCAGAGCCATGGTCGTGCCGGCGATCTGGAGACGCGGGGGACCGAAAAGAAAGAGACGCGGAAGATCCATGCCCGAATTCTAACCTTTCTTGCATCGCCAGTCCATTGTCCGGCTGCACGAGTACATCCATCCCTAATTTGACTTGGAGAGCAAATTCAGATCTAATTCAACTATCCAAATGGGTTCGAACAGGGCGGTCGGGAGGAGGTCATGATGAATCACCGGTACTTGCCTGTTGTGCTGGTCGTATTACTCACGGCAATGGCACAGGGTGCCACGATAACTGTCGGGCATACGGCCGGCTACGATTTCAAATCGATCACGCATGCCATGGCGGCTGCCGCCGCGGGGGATCAGATCCGCGTGGCCATGGGGACGTACAGTGCGGATCATCCGGAGTATCCGGAAACATTTCCGATTGCCCTCAAACCGGGTGTCACATTGATTCGTGCGACCGAGGATATCCTGCCCGTCATCAATGCCAATCAGACCGCTCAGGTGCTGGTCTGTGAAGATGCTCCCGCTTCGAGTCAAACCCGCATCGAAGGCTTCGGGATTACAGGCGGCCGACTCGTCTCGACTCCTGAGGTTTCCGGCGCCGGGGTGTTCGTGTTCAATTCATCGCTCGTGATCGACTCCTGCGAAATCAGCGGAAATGTCTCGGAAACCGCCGGCGGTGGCATCGGGGTCTCACCATACAGCAACCTGGAGCTGCTGGATTGCAGAATCAGCAGCAATTCATCCAGTTCTTTCGGGGGTGCGATATTCGAGTCGAATGCAACTCTGGATATCGAAAACTGCACCTTCGATGGCAATCACGCGCCGACATCGGGAGGCGCCATTCACAGTCGGTATTCATCCCTGAATGTTTATAAGTGCCAGTTCAATTCGAATTCGACGACCGGTTCCGGGGGCGCCATCTATTGCGGTTATCCACACGCTGATGATTCGGTTGCGGTCGAACGGAGTACGTTTTACGGGAACTCCGCGGGTGAAGATGGCGGAGCGATTCTTTTTTCGCATGCCACCGAGACGACACCGCTGGTTGTGAACTGCAATTTTATCTCGAATTCCGCTGTCGATTCCGGAGGCGGAATTTACTCGAACAGCGCCAACTTCGTCATGGCCTTCAGCAAGTTCTCGAGTAACAACGCCGGATTCGGAGGCGCCGGGGTCTTCGGCTACTCGGTGACGGCAGCGTCCATATGCTGCAAATTCACGGCAAATGAGGCGACGACCGGGTCCGGGTGCTACATCGATACCAGTAGTATGCAGTGGTTGAGTTGTCTCTTCGAGATGAATGATGCGGACGAGTTCGGCGGGGGCATCTACTGTCTGAATTCCGAGGCGTCTGTTACCAATGCGACATTTAATCACAATCATGCAAGTGACGACGGAGGAGCGATCGCTCTGAATACGACGGATCTGACCATGCGCAATTCGATCCTCTGGCAGAATGAAATCTCCGAGATTCATGCTCCGGGACTGACTCCCGATATCCAGTACTGCGATATCGAGGGCGGATTCACCGGAACCGGGAACATCAACACGGATCCCTTGTTCTGCTCGGGAGTGAATGGGCAGCATTACCTGTCTCAGATCGCGTCGGGCGAAACGGTCGACAGCCCGTGCGTCAACGCCGGGAACCTCCCAGTCGACCAGATTTCATATTCGCATTCAGGAAATTCATTCCGATTGATCGAATCCAGCACGAGAACGGATCGGATGGATGATGCCGGTATCGCGGATATGGGATATCATTACTACTACGACCGGACCGAATGCTGTGCTACGGGATGTATGGTGTTCATGCCATCCGATAGCTATGGTCCGGGTGATCTCTGTTACGTCGATGTCCAGATCTGCAGTGTTGAAGATGACACATTCCAGGATGTTCCGGTTTTTGTACTCCTGGATATTGCCGGTCAGTATTTCTTTGCGCCGGAATTCGATGACTTCGCATTTTATCGGATGAGTGTTCATCCCGGTATCCAATACATTCATGTGATCCCTCGATTCACATGGCCTTCCGGAGTCGGATCCTACTCGGGAGCCGTCTGGTACACCGCGATGACGAACAGTGACATTACGGAGCTGTTCGGCAGTTTCGGCCAGTTCGATTTCGGGTGGCATCCCTGATCGGGCGAACTGTTGGCGGAACGTTACTGCAGGCTTCGGAACCGAACCCTGAACATTCATGAAAAGATCACGTATCCGGAATTGATCAGTCCTGTATGACTGGATCGAGGAGGATACCATCATGTCCATCAGATGGATGCTTGCGCTGTTGTTCGTTCTTCCGTGCTGTCCGATTCCGTCACATGCCGTTGATGCCGGGAACATTCAGGCGATGATCGAGAGCGGTTCGATCGATGCGCTCCGGGATGCTATCGGGCAGGGAAGTCCTGTGCTCGAACAGATGCTCCCTTCCGGAATGACTCCGCTCAATTTTGCCGCGATGCAGGGGAAGACCGACATCGTCGCGTATCTCCATTCGATCGGAGGACGTCTCGATTCGGGAGACAACGAGGGCAGCCAGGCCATGCACAATGCAGCGGCAGGCGGTCATCTCGACACGATCCGTTTCCTGCTCGCCAACGGAGCCGTTCTCGATGCACGCGATAACAACGGTATGACACCCCTCAACTTCGCCTGTCAGAGGAACCGGTTTGATGTTGTCCGGTATCTGATGGAGCAACATGCCGATGTGAATGTGAAATCGATCACCGGGATGACTCCGTTCATGAGTGCGATTCTGGCCGGTAACCCTGAGATGGCCGAGTATTTGCTGGGGCATGGAGCCAGATGGAACAGTGCGACAACGGAAGGCCTCAATTCTCTGCATCTCGCGGGGCAACGAGGTCTCACGAAGGTGGTCGATCAGTTGCTGGGTCTTGGCATGAAACCGGATCTCGCGACTCCCGACGGCGTCACACCGCTTTTCTGGGCCGTCGGACCCCGGTCGCTCGATGCTGCGAAACGATTGATCGAAGCAGGCGCGGATGTCAGACATGTCGATCACAGGAAGCGGACCGCGCTGCATTTTGCGGCCAATCGCGGATCGGTCGAGATCATTGCGATGTTGCTCGAAAAGGGAGCGGACATCGATGCAGCAGATGAAGATGGTTTCACCCCATTGTCGCTCGCGGTAAGCGGACAACTGGATGCCGCTCGATGCCTGATCCTGCATGGTGCATCGCTCAATCCGTGCCGGTGCGCACCGTCCGATCCGAAATGCCGTTGCGGGAACGGGATGACTCCGCTTCACTTCGCGAGCCGGCATGCGGGTCTCGAGATGGTTCGATTGCTGGTCGAAAATGGTGCGCTGATCAATGTGCGGGACCATTCCGGGCGAACACCGCTATACTGCGCAGTCCAGACCGGTCATGCGGATGTTGTCCGTTATCTGCTCGACCATGGTGCGATTCCAGGCGCTCAGGATAATGAATTGGGACGCAGCGACCTGCATGTGGCGGCATCGACAGGGCGACAGGAGATCGCCGATGCGCTTCTGTCCCGAGGCGCCGACCCGGATCAGCCGGATCGACAGGGTCTGACCCCTCTCGACCAGGCGTTTTCCCACAAATTCAAAAAGCTCGCCTACGATCTCATTGCAAGAGGCGCGGATGATACGCGTTTGCCCGAGCAGCTCACGGAGTTTCGCTCGAAACAAACCGAACCGACTGAGGGACAGGCGCAGGTGTGGTATCTGGGTCACAGTGGATGGGCGGTCAGGACGGCGAATCATCTGCTGGTGTTCGATTATGCGCCGGATTCCCGGTCTCCCGTGCCGGATGAAACATCTCTGTTCAGCGGGTTCATCGTTCCGGAACAACTGAGGGATCGGGATGTCGTTGTGTTTGTCACGCATCGCCATATCGATCATTACTCAGCCGCCTGTTTCGATTGGGCGAAGACCATCCCGCGCATCCGCTTCGTTCTCGGATTCGATCCCCAGCGACCGCATGATGCATACACCGTCATGGGTCCGGACAGCGATAAATCGATGGGTGATATCGAGATCACCACGATCCGGTCCACGGATGAAGGCGTGGCGTATCTTGTCTCGACCGATGGCGTGACGGTGTTTCATGCCGGAGATCATGCATGCGGGCGGGAGGAGACGAAGCGACAGTATCGTGAGGAGATCGATCGGTTAAAGGGACGATCCATCGATATCGCATTCTTTCCGGTAACGGGATGCGGCATTGGTGAGAAGGGGATGATCCGGGAGGGGATCGCGTATGCCGTCGACGTGTTGAGTCCCGCTCTGATCGCCCCGATGCATGCGGGTGACCAGTATGGCGAGTATATCGAATTTGGGCGATACGCTGCTCAGAAGGCATGGAATTGTGAGGTTCAATACCCCGTCAGCCGGGGATACTTCTTCGAGTACGGTAAATAGGTTGCAGGCGCATCAGGCAAGTAAAAAGGGATCGATCGATCTGTGTATGCGCGGACCAGCCCGATCGGGCAGATTGCACATCTAGGACGAATCAGCGAAATCTGTGTAATCGGTGGATGCAGCGAAAAGAATCGGTGCAATCGGAGGATGGACGAGGGTGGTGCGTGGACTTTTTTTATCCACAGATTCCGCAGATTGACGCCGATTTCTTTTCATCTCTTCGGGTTGCGGAAAGCAGGTGTGACATCACTCAGCAGTTGTGTGTTGGGGTTGAATCAGCGAAATCGGCGTAATCGGTGGATGCAGCGAATGTGATTGGTGCAATCGGAGGATGGACGAGGGTGAGCGTGGACTTTTTTTTATCCACAGATTCCGCAGATTGACGCCGATTTCTTTTCATCTCGTCGGGTTGCGGATAGCGGGTGTGACATCACTCAGCATTTGGGTGATTGGGGTTGAATCAGCGAAATCGGCGTAATCGGTGGATGCAGCGAATGGAATCGGCGTAATCGGTGGATGCAGCGAATGGAATCGGCGAAATCGGTGGATGGGGCGAATGGAATCGGCGAAATCGGTGGATGGGGCGAATCAGAAACCCTGGGTCGATGTCCGGTGTATCAGCAGATCGATATCTCTGAGATTTTTCCGCTCATCGGAACTGCAAAACGCAATCGCAATGCCGGAAGCGCCCGCTCGCGCGGTGCGTCCGATCCGGTGAATGTAGGTCTCGGGCTCTTCGGGAATGTCGAAATTGATGACATGGGTGATCCCTTCGACATCGATGCCTCGCGATGCGATGTCGGTGGCCACGAGCACCCGGATGCGTCCGTTCTTGAATTCCGAGAGTGCCTTGACCCGGGCCACCTGCGATTTGTTACCGTGAATAGGCGCACACGGAATTCCCTCTTCGTTCAACCGTTTGGCGATGCGGTTTGCACCGTGTTTCGTCCGGGTGAACACGAGCACGCGAGCCATGTTGCGGTTCTTCAGCAGGGACAACAGTAATCCGGGTTTCTCGGCTTTCTCCGTGAAAATGACTTTCTGGGTGATCGCATCGATGGTGGGATGCTCGGGGTCAATCGTGATGTGGACCGGATCCTTCACCATGCTCTGGGCGAGTTGCACGATGGCGGGAGGCAGTGTAGCTGAAAAGAAGAGAGTCTGGCGCTTTTGCGGGAGTTTCACGAGTATCCTGCGGATGTCCGGTATGAAACCCATGTCCAGCATTCGGTCCGCTTCGTCCAGCACGAAGATCTCGATCGAGTCCAGGATCACGATGCCCTGATTCATCAGGTCGAGCAATCTTCCGGGAGTTGCGACGATGATGTCGACGCCCCGCTTCAAAGCCTGAACCTGGCTTTGCTGCCGGACACCACCGAAGATGACCGCATGGGTGATCCGGCTGAACTGGCCGTAATCCCGGATGCTCTCGTCGATCTGCGCCGCGAGCTCCCGTGTCGGTGCCAGAATCAGGACGCGCGGACGACCGGGAACAGGTGATCGTGCCGTTTTAAGAAGGTGTTCCAGAATCGGCAGGGTAAAGGCGGCGGTCTTTCCGGTTCCGGTCTGCGCGCAGCCCAGGAGATCCCGACCGTTCAGCAGATGAGGAATGGCCTGTTCCTGGATGGGAGTGGGCTGGGTATACCCTGCCGCACCGACCGCCCGTTGAATGAGAGGGGATAGATGTGAAAAAACATTGGAAATGGCAACTGTCACTGAATTCTCCAGTCGGACGTATTTTGATTTGCTCTGCCCGCCGTCCGAAAGGAGAGAACAGGTGCGTCGAAAAGGAAACCTGCAACCGTCACTCGTCACGGGCTCGAGACACAACTCCGCGAACTATACCGATCGTATAAGGGCTTGTCAAATCGGCCGGGGAGCGGGCGATCACTTCAGCGCCGGCCCCAATGGAGAGGACCGGAGACTTTGACGGCAAGAATCCTCATGGTATCGGCAGATGCCGGGATCCAGAGCAACCGTCCGTCGCCCGCTGCATCCGTCTCGATCACGGCCGCCCCGCTGCCATCCCCGGCCCACACGGCACTCTGAATCTTCCATCGCTCCGGACGGATCTCCACTCGCCCATACCCGTCCGGACGGATTCGACTCATGATAAATGAATCGGGCGCCATCACCGGTGAGTGACTCTGCCCGACGAACACCCGGATCCCATCCCGGGGATGCACAGATGGTCCGAGATAAAAAAAGGACGATCGCGCCGGAACGTCCTCACCGATGCAACTCAGACGCATTCCGGCCACGTCGAGCCGCATCAGAGAGCACGCGCCCCCCTGCGATGCCATCGCCACGAAAGCTTCGTTCCCATCTGGGTTCCAGGCAAGCGTGAAATCGGCACCCGTTGTCAATTCCACGAGCGTTCCTTCCAGCTTCTTCAGTGACAGACTCATTCCATACCGGCTCGTGGCGGGATAGCGATACGTCGACACCGCGAGACAGCTCGAGTCGGGTGACCACGACAGAATGGCATCGATAACGAGGCTGTTTTTCGATGATTCCGAAATCGGATCGTTGGCATGAACGGTCGATACGAGCGAAGTCGCCACATCGATCATCAGAAGGCCGTTTCGAATGAATGCGATCCGTGTCCCATCCGGAGACCATCTCGGGGAGGCGATCCGCTGCCCGATTGATGCCCGGTCGTTCAGACGAGTCACTTCGTCGGCCGGCACCGACAGCTTCGGACCGGTCAGGATGTCCTTGACATTTTTTCCCGTCGCGTCTGAAATGAACAGCGTGTTGCCGGAAACAAAAACGAGAGACGAATCGATCGGCGACACATCGAATCCATCGACCGGCGATACGCACCGAGTCACCGGGTATGCATTGATCCCGCCGGGTTCGATGCGGAATATCTGACCTTCTTTTATGAAATACAGTGAAGCGGGCAGCGGTGTCGCAGCGAGCGTCGCCACATTTCCGATCAGGAGCATGAAAAACCAGGGATTCATCCTGTTTCCTCCGGAAGCCTCATCGGGCGAATTTAAGCGGGCACCTCACCGGTGTCAATGGGTTTTTGTGAATGTACTAAAACTGGATCCTTAATAACTGAAGACATCTCATCCTGAGCCTGACTCGGTGCATCCTTCATGATTTCATCCAGGAGCTGACCGCGGACACCCGGATCAAATGCCTGATCATTGATGATTCGATCTATTCCCGCAATCGAAGTAAGAAAGTCGAGCTTCTCGCCTGTGTCTATGACCATTTGATCGGACGGATGATGAAAGGCTTTAGGATGTTGACGCTCGCAAGGACGGATGAATACTAGACATTCTAAACGCTCATCGGGATATCGTCGTCGGATGGACGCCATGCAGGAAGCCCCTGTTGTGCTGGTGTCGATCAATCCCGACATGCCGGATGAAGAGATTGTCCGAATCGATGGCTATCGGTGGGAAATCGAGGTGTTATTCAAGATGTGCAAGCAGCATCTGCGATTGAGCAAAGAGACCCAGTCGAGGGATTACGACGCGCTGCAGCGCATCTTGTCGATTCTCGTTGCCAAGTTACAGGCGTTTTCGGTGTTTTCGCGCGAATTACTGGATACGAATGCGCCGAAAGTCTTTATCCTCAACTGTTTATACAGGAGTGCGAACCTTTCGTATTTGACTTTAAGGAAACCAATGTTGTATTAAAAATTTGAGTAGTTGTTAGAACAAAGGTATGAGGAGGATGGTATAATGGAAAGCAACAGATCGATTTTATTATGTGTTGGTATCGTTGTGACCATTCTGGGGTCGTTGCCTGCCATAGCCGCAACACTGCGCGTGCCGGCGGAATATGCTTCCATTCAGCTCGCCATCGAGTCGGCGCTGGATAATGACACGATCCTTGTATCGGATGGGGTTTATAGTGGCGGCATGAACAAGAATTTGGTTTTTCACAACAAGTCATTATTACTGGCGTCTGAAAACGGCCCCGATAATTGTGTCATTGACTGCCAACACAACGGTCGTGGCATTTATCGCAACAATGAACCCGGCTCCGTCACGATCCGCGGATTGACGATCCAAAATGGCAATGCTGACACGAGCGACGGGGGTGGAGTTTACAGTGTGGAGTCGAGGACGGATCTTATAAATTGCAGAATCAGTGGCTGTAGTGCTGCAAATGGTGCAGGAGCCTGTATTGTTAATTTCGACAATGAGATACAGATTCAGATCCAAGAATGCGTATTCGAGGATAACACGGCGTCGAATGCGGGCGGTGGGTTGTTTGTGAATGGAGGTTTTTTAACATTGACAGGTTGTTCGGTTATTGGGAATCATACGAACCCTGACGCTTTATACGGACAGCGATACGGAGGAGCTTATGTTTCGTCGAGCTATATTGATTCCTGTGTATTTTCATCCAATGAAGGATTTGGCCTTAGCATCTATCGACCTGGTTTCGGATCAACTGTAACAAGATGTCACTTCATTGGGAACCAGCAAGATATCGCTATAGATGACAAGCTCCATACCGGCGGACCTGGTGGTGGATATTGGACATTCTATGGGCCTATTACGATTGGAGGTTCTAGTGGATATGGGAATACATTCCACGGTAGTAAACAACAGGCTATAAACACAATTATCCATGCATCACAGGATACAGATCCTGCCATACAGGTGACATATAACATATTTAGCGATTATGAAAATAGTCCATATCTAACAAATTCAACACGATTCAATCTTGCCTATTCTCAATACGATGGAGTTCCTATTATTCAGGATGTTTATGTTTCTCCATTCGGAGATGACAGCAATCCCGGAATATCACCGGATCTTCCATTCAGGACAATCAACCATGCATGCCACCGCATCAAGGCGACCGATTCCCTTCCCCTGACCGTACATCTAGCGCCGGGACAGTATGCTGTCTCCTCCTTAGATGAATGGACGGATGGGTTGATCCTCGACAATGTCTCGATTGTCGGCGCGGGTGCGGACCAAACCGTTCTGGATGGTGAATATCTCAACACGACGTTTTCAGCTCAATGCAGAAATGCTGTGATTTCCGGTATAAAATTCATACGTAGCAGCAGTAGCGGAGTGTACTGCACAGGCAACTCGGCTCGGGTGCAGGATTGCGTCATTTCGGATAATCGTCAAGGTGGTATCGGGATGAATTTGTCGGACGTATCGGTCGTCAGACGTTGCATCATCGAGGACAATGGTTCCGATAATCCTGATTTTGTGATGGCGGGACTGACGACTATATCGAGCGGTAATCAACCCTATATGCAGTTTGTGGAGAATTGCATCATCCGTAATAACTCGGGGCCCACTGTTGGAGGACTGTTTGTGGGAGGGTGGGCTGAGATCTGGAATTGCACCATCTCCGGAAATGTCAGTGCATCGGCAGGAGGTGGCATTCGCGGGCAATCCACGGAGGTTCGTGTTCTGAACTGCATTCTGGAAGGCAATCATGCCCCTGAAGGTGGTGCAGTATACGTAGAGGGTTTCGACTCCAGCGCAGAATTGGTAAATTGTACCTTTGTAAATAATTCGGCGGATACGGGTGCGTCTGTCGGCGTCGTACGAAACAGTTCTATCGAAAATTGCATCATGCGGGATAACTTTTCTCCATCCGGTGTTCAGATTCAAGTGGAAGTAGATAATGGATATGCTCCTGAACAGATGACTCGTATCACATCGTCGGATATTGAGAACGGACTTGCTTCTGTCTATGTTGAACCGGAGGCAGTCGCTTCTTTTATCTGGGATTCATCGAACTTTGATGAAGACCCGCTCTTTGTCGCGGGACCCGAGGGAAATTTCTACTTGAGTCATACTGCCGCCGGCCAGGCTCAGGACAGTCCCTGTGTTGACAGGGGACAATGGCCTGCGTCGGATTACTGCACAAGCGGATCGCCAAGAATCTGTCTGAATTCCATGAGCACAAGGACAGATGAAATCGCAGATTCGGACATGGTGGATGTCGGGTATCACTATTCAACCGCTGAGCCTCCCGCACCGGGAACATGGATGGATCTTCGTTTTCTGATGCCAGCTACCTATTTTGCTTCCGGCGACGTATTCAGGCTGGATCTTTCAGCTGAATCCCAACTCAATAGCGCTCTTGACGCACATTTGTTCATCGTTCTGGAAATCAGCGGTCAACTCTGGTTTTACCCTTCCTGGACGCTCTGTGAAGGTCCGGAATACCAATTCGATTATCGGACGATTCAGATCCGAAAAGAAACCTTGAGCATCATTTCGCAGTTTCAATGGCCGGAAATTTCCTATTCTCTTGATGATATCCGGTTCATGGCCTTGTGCACGAACTGGGAAATGTCAGAGGTAACCAGTAATCTGGCTGAAATTGTCTGGGGATTCGGCAACTGATACTCAATCGGACTTTTCGCCGGAACGGATTCGCTAAAACCAGACGGATTGGACTTGCCCCCATCTTTGGATCGCCTTGACAGTCTCTTCTCCGGGCAACACGTCACGGGCAAGCTATGTGATGCGAACACAGGAGAACACTCGTTTTCCTGTGAGCCTTTTTGTGCAACCGAGATCAAAAGCAGGGCTATCCCCGACGACGGACCTCATTCGGAACGAGATCTCCGGAACATCCAGACGCCGCTCAGAAATCCCACGGAACCGATTCCCCAGAGAATCATCCACGGCACCAGTAACTCGTTCAGACTGAACTGCCGCCAGATCGATCCCTCCATCGCGATCATCGCCCATTTAACCGGACTGATGTTGCTCGCGGTCTGCATCCACTCCGGCATGATAAACAACGGCAGCATGCCCCCGCCGATCATGGACATCATCATCAGGACGGCCCATCCGATACCGGCCGCCGATCGCTCGGTCCTCCCGAGCACGGACAGCAGCATCATGATCCCGACAAACTCGAAACTGATCGAGACGATCGATATGCTGAGCAATGGGAACGAATTGGGGCGGATACCGAAGAACAGAATGGCGATTCCGAGTGTTCCCGCGGCGAGGACACAGGTCGTGACGAAGCATGCCAGAGCCTTGCCTCCGAGGATGTGCAGTTGATCGATCGGAGCTGTCTGTAGCCGCATGAGCGTGCCCCGGGTGCGTTCGATCACCAGTGATACACCGAACGACGCCGCGCACCCGATGATGCCCCACATGATGCCCTGTGGAAACGAGATTGAATATCCGCTCTGAGGCCCACGCTTTTCCAGCGCAACATCCCGGGCGGTCACGACGAGGGGATTCATCCCGCCAAATCCGCTGTTCCCGGACACGGGTCCGTCGACAATCGGGGTGGGCTGATCGAGATATGCGTTCAGTTCGGTCAGGAAGCCCGTGAGGTGTTTCCTGCGCGAATCGTCCATCGTACTGCCGGACTGGATGCTTTCCAGTGAGTCCTGGATGGAACGCCTCATCAGAGAGGGGTCCGAAAATCGCTTCTGAAACGCGTTCACGCCATACTTCATGAGAATCCCCTGGAGCATGCCGGAGGTGCCGCGGCGCGCCGGGTCGATCCCGATTTCGATTTCCGGCGGATCACCCCAGAACATCCGCTCCTGAGCGTCCCCAAATCCCTTCTTGATTTCGATGTACGCGACTTCCTTTCCCAACCGGACTTGCTCGACCGCTTCCTCCTTCAGACTGCGCTGTACCGATAATTCGTCCGATGCTTCCAGTTGGGCGATGAACGCTTCGGATGCCGCCGATTGGTCGTCATCCACAATCATCACGTGCAACCCGACCGGTTTCCCTCCGTTGTCCGAAAAAATCGATCCAAAGAAGACCGCGATGATGATCGGAAAAAAGAAGGTGAAGAAAAAGCCGGTTTTGTCGCGAAGCAGCAGCTTCAGATCTTTATGGGCAATTGCAAGTATGGCGTTCATCGTCAATCCCTCAGATTCCGGCCGGTCAGATTCAGAAAGACATGTTCCAGATCCGGCGATTCAACTTTGAACTGAAGCAAGGTTCCTCCGGCCTGCAACCCCACCAGTTCGGCCATCGGGTCATCCGTTTCGAGAAAAAACTCACGGTCGGCGCGCTGCGCATACAAACGGCTTTTCCCCCCATGGGATGCGATCAGATCACTGACCCGCCCGAGTGCGAGCAGGCGGCCTTTGTCCATAATACCGACGCGCGAACTGAGTTTCTCGGCTTCTTCCATGTAATGCGTCGTCAAGAGCACAGTCACACCGTCCCTGCGCAATTCGCCGATCGATTCGAACAACGCATGTCGGGATTGAGGATCGACTCCGGCGGTCGGTTCATCGAGAAGCACGATGCGCGGGCGATGGATCAATGCGACGGCAAGATTCAGACGCCGTTTCATACCGCCGGAATAGGTCTTGATCCGGTCGTTTCGCCGGTCCCACAACCCGATTTTACACAGCAGTTCCGGCACACGGTCCTTCAGCATTCCCGACGGCATTTTCTGAATTTTGCCGAAAAACCTGAGATTTTCCATGGCCGTCAGCTCATCGTAAAGGGCCAGTGCCTGAGGGGCGATTCCGAGTTGCTTTCGTATTGCGGGATCGTGAGGTGAGCCGCCGTCTCCGATCGCGATCCGTCCTTTGTCAGGATTCAACAGGCCGACCGTCATGTTGATCGAGGTGGATTTTCCGGCACCGTTGGGTCCGAGCAATCCGAAGATCTCCCCCGGTTCGATACGCAATGACAAATCATCGACTGCAAGTGTCTTTCCGAACGATTTCGTCACATTCATCAGAGCAATCATGCTGAGAATCTCCATTCGAGAGAAATTACGGGGAGACTATGACAAAGTTCACGTAAACGAAAGGGAGCAAGGTGTGAAAGTTGCGATTGACCGGGCCGGGGGATATCCTGCCATTCGTTGACTCTGTCGTGGAGGACACAATGCCGCTTCGATTCAGATTGCCGCGATTTCTTCTGATAAGCTTCGGCCTGATCAGTGTCGGATTCGGGATTGTCGGCGCTTTCATTCCGGTCCTGCCGACCACTCCGTTTCTGTTGCTCGCGGCGGCGTGCTTTGCACGCAGTTCCGTTCGTTTGCATCGTTGGTTGCATGAAAACCGGCTTTTCGGGAGATATCTGCGCGACTACAGGGAGGGGCGTGGGCTGCCGCTCGGTCATGTCATCGTGACGTTGACACTCCTCTGGGGCGGCATCGGATATTCCGTCTTCTCCGTTGTCCCGGACACGCAGCTCTGGCTTCGACTGGTGCTGCTCGCCATCGCCGTCGCGGTGACCGTGCATATCCTTCGCGTTTCGCGCCGGAAAGATCCCCGATGAAAGCGATCCATGCAACAATTCCATTTCGAAATCGTATTCTCCGAATGACTGAATGCATTCCTTTTGAATGACACAGGAGGCTGATCATGGATAAAAAAACGATCCGTCACATCGTCGGCGCTGAACGCCAGGACGTCATGTACCGTCTTGCCAGTTATGCTTTTCGATCGACTCCACCCATGCCCGACGCCGCGACGATCCATGACACGATCGCACGTCGGGAGCACGCGGTATGCCTCGGCATCGAAATCGACGGCGACATTCTTGCGACGGCCGCCTCGACACCCCTCACCCAGAATGTCCGGGGTCGCCTGCTCGGGATGGGAGGTGTCTTCTGGGTCGTCACGCAGCCGCAGGCCCGGAAAAGGGGCTACTGCAAAGCGCTGATGAGGGAACTGCTGGCCTGCATCCGGGCCGACAATCGCCCGGTTTCATGCCTGTATCCATTCCGCGAATCCTTTTACGAGCGCATGGGATATGTGACTTTCCCACAGATGAAACAGGCCGTCTTTGCGCCTTCCGCCCTCCTTCCCGTCATGGACTTTCCGCACCGGGGCGCAGTCGAATTCACTCTGCTCGCGGATTGTCTCGATGCATTCAGAGCGTATCTCGCGAAAATCCAGCTCAGGACGCACGGCATGGCGTTTTTCGATGTGCCGGATGAACAACCCGATGTTTTCAAGAGCGTCTGGGCTGCCATGGCCCGTGTGGACGGAGAAATCTGCGGGGCCATGCTGTATCAGCTCCGGGGCGAGCATCCGACCGAGTTCACCATGAAGGTGAGTCGATTTTACGCGCACACCGGCCCGGGGCGCTACCTGCTGCTCGACTGGATCGCCCGCCATACCGATCAGGCACGCTCGGTCGAAATGACGCTGCCGGCCTTCGAACTGCCCGAAACCTGGCTGTCGGATCTCAATCCGCGCGTCGAAACCTTCTATACCGCACCCATGGGTCGCGTCATCGATATCGAACGACTCGAGGGCATCGATGTCGGCTCCGGCGAATTTACCATCGAGCTGACCGATCCGTTGTGCCCGTGGCAGGAAGGATGCTGGCGGCTCGTCGCGGATGAGGGGATTCTGCGCGTCTCGCGCGGAACGGCAGCGGATTGCCGCATGGATGTTCGTGCTCTCAGTGCTCTGGTCTATGGAACGCACGATCCGGAGGATTTCAATTCGAGAGGCTGGGCCGAACTGTCACCTGACCATGTGATCGCGCTGAGAGCGCTGTTTCCCCGAAAGACGCCCTATCTTCATTCATACTTCTGAACGGTACTCTGACGGATTGAGTCAGGCATCGCCTCTGCCATATAATCGGATCGCCTGCGGAGGATCGATTATGGAACCGCAAAAACATGTGCTTGCGCTGGCAACGGATTGGGGTGCGGATTATGCCGGAATCGCCGATCTGACGCCCGCACACGATGACATCATTCGCCAGGGACGACTCGATACCCGGATCTATCCCATGGCCATTTCGGTCGGAATCGGCATGATCCATGACATTGTCGATCGGCTCATGGACGAGCCGGGCCGGGCGACCGCAGTCAGCTACAAGGCGCATTGTTACGACGTGATCAATTACCGGCTGGACGAGATCGCTTCACGGATCGCCGGATATCTTCAGCGGGAGGGGTATCGCGCGTTCCCGATCCCGGCGTCGAGGCGGATCGATGACGAGCGGATCTGCGGTCTCTTTTCTCATAAACTCGCGGCGCATCTCGCGGGATTGGGTTGGATCGGCCGGAGCTGTCTGCTGGTGACGCCGGAGATGGGACCGAGAGTGCGCTGGACAACCGTCCTGACCGATGCTCCGCTGACTCCCGCGGGCGAAGTCATGGAGCCTCAGTGCGGGGAGTGCCGTCGTTGCGTGGACGCATGTCCAGCACACTGTTTCACAGGTGCCCCGTTCCGGCCGGATGAGCCTCGGTCGGTCCGCTACGATGCATCGGCGTGTGATCGGCACTTCCAGAACATGAAAGCGTTGAATCCGGAAACCGCCGTGTGCGGTCTGTGTGTCGCGGTATGCCCGTATGGACGGCGGTGAATCATGACCGGAAGTGAATCGATCCGAACGGATCGGCTGCTGTTGCGGCGATGGCGCGCCGAGGACCGCGAACCGTTTTCAGCGATGAACGCGGATCCCCGGGTCTGTGAGTTTCTGCCCGGGGTTCTGAATCGTGAGGGAAGCGATGCGTTTGCCGACCGGATCGAGCGGCATTTCGAGCAGCACGGATTCGGTCTGTGGGCGGTCGAGATTCCCACGATGACATCATTTTGCGGTTACATCGGTCTGTCGGTTCCGGCATTCCGGGCCCATTTTATGCCCTGCGTCGAGATCGGCTGGAGACTTTCGCACTCCCGATGGGGACACGGATATGCCACTGAAGGCGCACGCGCCGTGCTCGAATTCGGCTTCAATCGTCTCGGACTGAACGAAATCGTGTCGTTCACCGTTCCCCTCAACATCCGTTCGCGGCGGGTCATGGAGCGTATCGGGATGCAGCACGATCCAGCGGACGATTTCGATCATCCCAATCTACCGGACGGTCATCCGCTGAGGAGGCACGTCCTGTATCGGATAGCGAGGAATCGGTAGATGAAAGCCCAGCTGTCAACCGCTCTCGAGTATCGTCGCAGGGTGTGTCTGGCGATGAACTTCATCTCCGAGAATCTCGATCGCGAGCTATCCGTGGAGGAGATCGCGCGGATCGCTTCGTTTTCGATGTTCCATTTTCATCGGATTTTCAAGGCGGTCGTCGGCGAGACCGTTTCCGAGTTCACGCGTCGGATCCGGTTGGAGGCTGCCGCGAATCGACTGATGGCGGAACGCAGCGAAGCAGTGACCGAAATCGCTTTCCGATATGGTTTTTCGAGTTCACAGAACTTTGCCAGGGCATTCCGGGTGCATTTCGGCGTATCGCCTTCCGGGTTTCGGATGCGCAGGATTGGAAACAAAATGAGCAATCCGGGAAACGCTTTGTCCATGAGAGTCACCTATTCTGCGGACATGGTGCTCAACAACCAGCCGACTCAGGAAAGGAGACAGGCGATGCACGCGAAGATTATGGATTTGCCCGAGTATCGTGTGGCGTATCTGCGGAAACTGGGAGCGTACGGAAAGGAAACGTGTGAGCAGGCGTTCGGTGAACTGATGCACTGGGCGGGGCCGAAAGGTCTGATCGACTCCGGAACGATGATCGGTGTGTACTGGGACAATCCGGAGGTGACACCGCCGGAAAAGTGCCGTGTCGACGCCTGCATCAGCGTGCCGCCCGGAATGAAGCCCGAAAAACAGATCGATATCCAGACCATCACCGGTGGGCGGTATGCAGTCTGCCGCTTTGAACTCATGGCGGACAACTTTCAATCTGCCTGGGATGAGGCGTTCCGCTGGATCGTTCAGAACGGGCATGAATGCGATGACAGGCCGTGTTACGAGCGATATCATTCGAGTCCGGAGAATCATCCCGAAGGCAAGTGGGTGTTCGATATCTGCATCCCCCTGGAGGAGACGCACGGATCGTAATGTTTGCTTGTTGAGCCCTCTGCAGGTTATAATCCATCGATGGAAGAAGCACGGAGGACCGTTTCGCATACACTGTGGCGTTGGATTGTTTCGATCGCTCTCGGGATGGCAGGGTACTTTATATGTCTTGCCATTCATTCGTTGGGAATAGATGGATTCTGTTACGTTTCATGTGCGTTTCCTCTGCTCGTCGCGTTTGCCTACGGCTTGCGCTGGGGTTTCGTCACGATCCTGACCGTCTACGTCCCGATCAGCATGCACCTCCACCCGATATGGAATGAACCGGCGCAGCAATGGACGCTGACACTGTGTTTCGCGTTTCTGATCTGGCATGCATCGCTGCATGGTGATTCGGCGCATTGGCGTTTTGATCGACATCCCATGCTGTCACACTGGGTGTTTTTTATTCTGTTCTGGATCGCCGCTCACATGTGGATGGGTGATTCATCCACGATATTCGTCTTCGATGTATCGCCTCCCCGATTGTTCTCGGGTCCTCATGGAATAATCGATATCTGGATCCTGAAAAACAGTCTCGTTCTGTTTTACATCCTGATCGCGGTGCTGGCGATGCTCCGGCTGAACTCGATCCGTCGCATCCTGAAACTCGAAACGGATCCGCATGCCCGTTCCAACGAGTATATCGTGGCAGCATCCGCGCTGATTTTCACCGTCGCCTGGTTTTTCATGATTGCGGTCAAAGTGCTGTTCTCGGATCAGGAAATGCCGATTCGCGAGGCCTGGGAGCACTGCGACACGGACCTGTCCTTCTTCGTACTATCCGGGTTGGGCCTGTTGTTCGGATATCTGCTGTGTGCCTATTCCGAGATCCAATCGAGGAACCGGAACGAACTGAAGGAATCGAGTCTTCGACTGATGAGCAAGGATGAACAGCTCCGGGATGTCAGTAACAATCTGTTGAACGGGATGATTTACCAGATCCTGTATCGGAGTGCGACGGATCGATCCTTTACCTATGTCAGCAAGTCCGTCGAGCGGTTTTACGGGATCACGGTTGAAGAGGCCATGGCGGATCCGACCCGGGTTTACAGCCGGGTTCATCCCCTGGACGTCGACCGGCTCGTGAAAACCGAGAACGCGGCGCTGGAAAACCGGGAGGCGATGATCGCCACGGTTCGGATGTTCAATCCCGATGGTTCGGTCCGGTGGTCGTCGTTCGTATCGACTCCGACATTCCGTGACGACGGCTCAGTAATCTGGAACGGTATCGAATACGATATCACCTCACAGAAAACGGTCGAAGAATCGCTTCGTATCTTCAAGGCATCAATCGAAGAATCGGCGGATGCAGTGGGTTTTTCCACACCGGACGGGTATCATTACTATCAGAATGCGGCATTTACGGAGTTGTTCGGTGAGATCGGTTCCGATCCTCCGGCGACGCTCTATGTCGATCCTGCGATCGGACGGCAGGTGTTTCACAGCATCATGAGCGGGGCCTGCTGGTTGGGTGAGGTTCTGATGTATGGCAGGGATCGAAGCATCCTGCACATTCTGTTGCGTGCCTATCCGATCATGAACGAGGAAGGTAATCTTATCGGACTGGCAGGTCTCCATACAGACATCACCAGGAGCAAGCGAACGGAGGAGTCTCTGCTGATTTTCAAGAAGTCCGTGGAATACTCGACGGATGCCATCGCCATGTCGACTCCGGAGGGCATTCACTATTATCAGAATGCCGCATTTACGTCGATTTTCGGTGAGATTGGTATTCTGCCGCATGACGTTTATGTCGATCGATCGATCGCGGATGACGTGTTTACGACCATCCGAAGCGGCCGACCCTGGGGCGGTGAGATCGAGATGTATGACAAATCCCGGCGGGTCATTCACGTTATGCTGAAGGCGTATGCCATTTTCGATGAACATGAGCAGATTGTCGGGTTGGCAGGTATTCACACCGATATTACGGACCGCAAGTTGGCGGAAGGGCGTTTACGTGAGAGCGAGGAGCGATTGCGAGCGCTGATTGATGGCGCGCCGTTCGGATCGCATCAGTATGAACTCCGTCCGGATGGAAGTCTCGTGTTCATGGCATACAATAAATCCGCCGAATCGATTCTCGGAATCCCCCTCTCCGGGTACATCGGAAAAACAATTGAAGAGGCTTTTCCGGGACTCGTGAATACGGTGATTCCGGACTCGTACCGTGAGGTCGCCCGCACGGGACGACCCTTCAATCTGGATCAGATCGTATACGAATCGGACGAATTGCGCGGGGCATATGAAATCTATGCATTCCACACGGGGCCGAACCGGATGGCCGTTTTTTTCCTGGATATCACCGAACGAAAACGGAACCTGGAAGAACGCGAGCGATTGCGGGAACAACTCGCGCAGGTCCAGAAACTCGAATCCATCGGTCAACTCGCCGGAGGCATCGCACACGATTTCAACAACACGGTTCAGACGATCATCGGCAACGCGGATCTGGCGATCCATGATCTGGATTCGGATCATCCGGTACAGACCGAACTCAATGAGATTCTCAAGGCTGCCGAGCATTCGGCGAAGTTGACGCGACAACTCCTGGCATTTGCACGGAAGCAGCCCATCATCCCGAAAGTGCTCGACCTGAATGAAACGCTCGGGGGTATGATGAGCCTGCTGAATCGCCTGATCGGGGATCAAAATGAGATTCTCTGGGAACCGGGAGCCGGATTAGGGAGAGTGAAAATCGATGCATCGCAGATCCAGCAGATCGCATCCAATCTGTGCATCAATGCCCGGGATGCATCACCTCTGCATTCCTGCATCATCATCCGGACAGATGTTCTGGTTGTCGGAAAGGACGCTGCATCACGACATCCCGATGCGGAACCTGGCGAGTATGTCAGATTGTCGGTGATCGATCGTGGCATCGGAATGGATCCCGACACGAAGTCCCGCATCTTCGAGCCTTTTTTTACGACCAAGGAGGTCGGTCGAGGCACCGGTCTGGGACTGTCGACCGTTTATGGCATCGTGCGTCAGAATGGGGGATTTATTGCGGTCGTGAGCGCCCCGGGGCAGGGCTCCCGATTTGATATCCACCTTCCGGTTTTCACAGGTGACACCGATGATGCACCGCATCCTGATTTGGTTCTTCCTGAACGAGCACGTGATGCGACGATCCTTCTGGTTGAAGACGATCCGACGATTCTGCGCGTCTACCAGTTGATGATCGAGAAACTGGGGTATCGGGTGCATGCCGCGTCGACTCCTGGTGACGCCCTGCGGATTGCCGATATCCACGGTTCGGACATCGATCTTCTGATGACCGATATGGTCATGCCGGGTATGAGCGGGAAGGAACTTGTCGAAAGACTCCGATCCCAGATTCCTGGTATCGCGATTCTATGCATGTCGGGCCACTCGGAAGACATACTGGCTCGGTCACCTGACTCATGCTCCGATGTCCACTTCCTTCAGAAACCCTTCAACAAACAGCAACTTTCAGACAAACTGCGGGAGATTCTCTCTTAGAGTGTCCGAAAGTCAGTCCATGACAGCCCGCCGTCGAGTTGACCGGACTCACTCCGGATCGTAGCGGCGTAGAAGCAACCGTTCAAAGGTCCGAGATCCGCGGGGAGAGGGATTTCGAGAATCGGGCCCGAGTAACTGAAATCTCGGGGAATCGATGCATGTGCGAAGAGCGGTTCAGGTGCGGACACGAATGTGGGGAACGAAGGATCCGGCACCAAGAAGTAAAACAGTCCATAGGCTTCGAGGGCGATATAGCAGTCGATCGGAGCTTCGGAGGGGCTTCCATGGAGATCGAGTTCGATTCGAAGAGGAATCCCTGAGCAGATGCCGGATTCGTTCGTGCGGATTCCGATGTACGGCCCATTCGGATTGAAACCGAGGCGCAGGATTTCCGTGTTCTGGTAAATCGTCTCGAAATGCCCACCGATCAACCACAGTTCGGGACCTCGGGAGGTCGGAATATATGCCAGATGGCCTCGGTTCAATCGCGTCTCCTGCGTTGCGTAAAACTCTTCCCATGTGTCGCTGTCGGGATGATAGATATACGTCAGATCATGACCTCCGATCGGCCAGCCACGAGAAACGACGATGGATCCTGCAAGTTGCGAATTCGCTCCGCTCGGGACTCCACATGCGCTTCCGAACAACAGCGGTTCCGGAATATCGGCGACAGCGGTATCGTTCCAGCCTCCGGACACGTTTCCAAGATCGAGGACTTCGACGGTCTGGTGAAGATGTTCAGTCACATTCCCGGATCCATCCTCCTCAGCGGAATAGCCGCCGATGACGTAGATTTTTCCATCGAGCGCGGCAGCGGCTCCCGAGTATCGAAGCACGTTGAGAGACGCCGGAAGGGTGCTCCAGCGCTGTCCTGCCGGAGCGAGCGGGTCGAACTGCCATGTCGTTCCGGTCAGAAACGTCAACCATTGCCATGCTCCGATTACGTACAACTTGTTATCCGCGGAAACGTAGGTCCCCGGAATACCCGCGCAATCGGGCGGCATCGGATCCGATGTCAATGTCTCGATTGTCCGTGTCATCGGATCGAACACCTCAACGGAGTAGATCGGGATCTGGGTGTCCATCCCTCCGGCGATGTAGATCTTGTATCCCGTTCCATCATGCAGACATGCCTGAGCATGAAGAATCCGGGGTGTTTCGAGGTCGACACCGGTGTCTCCTGATGTCATCATCTCCGGATCGATGTAATAGATGGACGGGTCGAGTATGTTGTTCGCACTCACTCCGCCGATCGAATAGACCATGCGATCCGCCGGGCAGTAAACCGAGTAGGTGTGGGCGTTGGGAGATTGTGTTTCCGGCCCTATCCACCATCCCGGTGACTGGTTCCACGGGCATGACCGGCCGGTTTTCGGAATGCCGAACCATGTCATGATGGAATCCATGACGTCGCTCCGATTCTGTTGCGAGTCAATTCCTTCAAACCCGAACGCGAGATACACATGTTTTCCGCCCCCGGTATGATCAGCGCGAACCCCGGCCACACCGGATTCAGGTCCCGGATAATCCCTGTAAACAAAGCAGGCCGTCGCATCATCCACTGGAGCGATCAGACTGGGGTAATCCTGATTCTGGGCTCCGCTTCCCGATTCGATCGAAAATGACAATCCATCGCTGACAGGATCGGACGCAATCCCATCCACGATCCGTTGATCCACCCCATCGGTTATGTAAGCGGCCTTCAACACATCGTGATACCATCTCATCGATTCTGAAGTGCCCTTTTCGACAAGAGCCCAACCGATATCCTGTTCGGTGATCAGCAGTTTGCCGCCGTCATTGATATAGGCTTCGATTACGGTTCTCTCCGGTTCCTGCAACATCGGATATTCATGCGCAAAGAACCAGATCACGGCGCCGTTTCGATACCGGTTCAGAACATCCATCGAGGGGACACCCCGGAGATAGGACCAAACATCATACCGGAATCCTGCATCGCTCAATGCCTGGGCGTAGAGACCCAGGTAGAGGTCATCTTCGGCTCCACTGACGATCAGAATCGGATCATCCGACTCGAAAGCGATGGTCGACACGCCTCCAATTCCCGTGCGCGTTCCGGAATGACCGGCTCCGTCAGTCGCCTCGATATCAACGCGATAGTAAATCAGTTTGTCTGGCAGGGTCAGTGAACATCCATAGATGCCATCCCCGGCTTCCGCATCTCCGTGAAGGCCATCATCAGACATCGTGACTCCGGTGATGCTCTGCGATCCGTAACTCGTAAAATCGGCGCTGATCGATTCTACTCCATAGCCATCCACTGCCTTTACTGTAACGGAGATGGAGTCTCCGGGATCCGGATTTTCGGGACTGACCCGGAACTGACTCAGAACCGGCATCGTACAATCATTCACGAATAACGGCAGGATCAGCTCGTGATGGAATCCGTGAGGACCATCGATTTCGATCCGGCAATCGATGCGATGCTGATCGGGAGTGACGGGATCGAGTTCAGCCCAGAAAAGACCGCCCGGACATGCGGAACGACCCGGTTCGATCAGGGGTAACGCACCGCTGCTGCAAGCGCCGTAATCCAGAACGAAGGGATCCGAGATCTGAACGCTCGCAGAAAACAAGGCCGCGTCGGTGCATCCGATGTTATGAAAATCGGGTGAAAACTGGATGCTTTCGCCCGGGTTGGCATAGTTGTCATTGTTCGGATCCGCTTTGACAAACATCTCGTCAGCGGTGAGAAACGCGGAGACTCCGATGTTGAATATGACAGGAAATGTACTCCGGTGAGTCCCGGTCGAGAGTGTAATGGAGCCGAAAACGGAGTGATTCAAGGCATCCGAGTGGATCGCAATCTGAAAACCCGGATCCAGAATCGCCCGGTGGCCATGTGGCGCCGAAGGAATGGTAAGTGTGTCGTTGATGATTGTCACGTCAGGATCCTCAATGGCGAGAACAGCCGAGACATCTGATGCGGCGGATCCATCGTTGGAAAGCTCATGAATCAACTCGACGGTTTCCCCGGGTTCCGCGCACCTGTTGTCATTGCCTCCGGAGCTGTCATTTATGCCTTTGTACTGCAGATCGAAGTTCGGTCCGACCGGTGTTCCGGAGATGCACAGAGACGGATCTCCAAAGTAGATGTACTCGAGTGCCGTGATGAACTCCTCGGTTCCCGTGACACCGATATTCTGAATCAACTCGGTAAGTGTCTCGAGATACAACCGGCCCTGCGCAGTCTGTCCTTCCCCGATTTTTTTGAAGTACTGCCAATCCAGATAGCCCATTGCTCCGAGATGATCGCCGTAGCCGTAACCACCACCAAAGGCGGATCGTGTGGCTCCGAAAAAGCCGGCAGCTCCACCCGGGGCTTTGAGCAGGAACGCCTCTCCCAGACTGCGGTCGACGATTCCAAATCCGGGATTCTCCGGATTTTCCGTATCGAAAGCGGCTGTCAGGCACGCGAAGGAGTATACGATCGGCAGTTTTTCCTGATTGTCCAGACTCTCCACATTGGCCGTGGAGTATGTCCGGCCTCCCCATCCCCAGACATTGATGTTTCCGTGATTGGCATAGTTCACGATGCATGCCCCTGCCTGAATCGCCTGCGTGATCGCTGCCGCCGTCAATTCTCCGTCACGCGAGTATGTATCGGTCTGATAAAGACGCGTGGTGGCATAATCACTCAGATGATCCGTGTTGAGCCGCTCGCAGAGCGCTTCACCTTCAGGAACCCCGGAATGCTCGTTGTGTTCCTCGGCGGTGAATGTATCCGCTCCGAGAAGAACGATTCGGTTCAGCCAGGATTGAGACCCATCGAGCGACTCGTATGCGATCAGTTTGTCGAGGACCGCCTGGAGTTCCGTCGTGGTCTGAGCCGGAATACGTCCGAGCAGCACGTCCGGAAGCAGGTCGCATTGATCCGCGTTCCCGCCGTTGAACTCGCCGTATAAACCGTCCTGATCGAAATCCCACGAACAATACTCGCCGGACGCATCGAGCAGGTCGGCGTAGTACAAATCGCTCGGCGTGTTTGTCCATCCGTCCTGTCCTCCGAAATCCATATGGAAGGTATAGCGGACAGGGATCAGCGATGCGTCTCCGACGAGCAGCACGTAGCGAATGGATGATGCGGTATAGGCCTCATAGACAGCCTTCTTGATCTGTTCCTGAAAATCGAATCCCGGTGTGCCGTTGTCCAGAATATCTTCAGCGGATCGCGTCATTGTGGTGATTCCAAGCGAGTTTTTATGGGCGATGAATGGTCCCATCACATCCAGGAACGCCTGAGGAGCAATGATCAGCATTCCGGCTGTATCACGGGTGGCCTGCGCATCGACGCGGTCGACAGACAGGTTCAAGGTGAATGACTCGAGATATTCCGCTGCCCGATCGGTCACACGTACCGGGTATATTCGAACCGTAACGGAAAGAACCGGCGCCAGAGTGTCCGGGTCAAGTCCGCCACGCGTTTCGATCGCATACCAGTCGCCCGGGTACATCACGTCGGGTCTGACCAGGGGAGGAACCTGCAAATGCTGATGAGGGTTGGAAACAATCGGTTTTGGCGGCAGGACCGGGAGTGGTCGATCGAGTCTCATGCGATTCGTTGTGATCCCCTCAATTTGTGCGTCCACCAATCGACTCCCGATCGGAAAATTGAAATGCCGAACCATCATGGGTAACGCGGGTGCGCCCGAAACAGCCAGTGTGTGAGAAGTCCCCGCAACGTGGATCTGATCCGAAGCTAGAACAGGGCGTGAATCGGCAATGAAACTGATCGTTTCGTGGTGCATGCCGGCTGAAGCCAGCGATGACAGACAGAAGAACGATCCAATGATCAAACACTGCATTGATTTCATAGACACCTCCCGGAAGGATGACAGACCATTCATTTGGAATTACGTGTGTTCTCAATGAAAGTTTGGCGGCATGAGGGGTGTGTTCAGTCATGTTGTCCATTGACAAACCGGCGAATGAGGATGAGAATGCGAATGACACACGTAGATCAAAGGAGAAGCGATGCTGAAGAGATTGCTGTTTGTGATCTGGTTGATCCTGGTTATCCCGATGACCCTCGCTCAGGATTGCGTCGACATCCACCTGAAGGACGGGCGGGTGATCGCAGGTGTCCGAGTCGAATATGAGGACATCTACGATCAACGGTATGTGGTCTATTCATACCGGAATGACGCAACTCCTCACCGCCTCCCGATGATGCAGGTCAGACAGATCACGGTCGGTGAATGTAAAGATGGCGTTCCAAAACCCACTCCCATGACACTGGCGGACTCACCGCAATCCGATTCCGGACAAGCCAATGATCTGACTTCGAGATGGAAAACTGCAGTGGAAATCATGGCGGATGGGAATGACATCCGGAGGAAGAAACGGTGGAAGGATGAAATCGAGGGACGCTACGTCAGGGTCTGCGGGGCCATCCGGAATGTCGAAGCCGGACGGGTCACGCATCGTGTGAGGGTGGCCGTGTCCGGCGCAACGAAGCATTCCGATCAGATTCTCGTGCAGGCCAATGTTCCGAAAGGACGTGAAGGGTTGCTGGAGAGGCTGAACATCGACGATGCGATCTGCGTCACAGGCCGGATCTCAGATTCCCGGCATGTCGGAACACGACGGGCGGATGAAACGGATGAGTTCCTCCTGGAGCTGGAAAATCTGATGGATCCCACCAAACTCATCGTGGATGTCGTGATCGATGACTGCCGGATCGAACCCGGTCAGGATTCGGATAAACCCATTCCCGATCAGCCGGAATCCCGTGAAACTCCCCTGCATGCAATCTGATCGACTGCTGCTATCTCAATCGGAATACCCGAACGTAAACGAGTCATACTCGCCGAGCAACTCGGTCATCTCGGCATTGGTCATTCCGGCGTAAAATAACAGCCCACTTGCCGATCCAACGCCTTCCGGCCAGGAGAAATCGGGTATGACCGTTCGGAGGTGAGTGCCGGGCGCGATGGAGTCGTAGGTGTAATGATCGAGATCGGTGAATGAAGGCGCGAAGAAATACTCACCGTAAACGTCCAGTATGACGAACAACGGAACGTTAATGTAAGTTTTGGGGCCGGGGTTGCAGATCGTCACGAGGCAATTGCAGAGATCTCCCGGATGGAATGAGGTCGACGGCATGGTCACGTCACAGCCCAATTGGTCGCACGGCCCCGGAGTGGGTGTCGGCGGTTGAGCGGTCGGAGTCGGTGTGACCGACGTTCCTTCAATGAAGTAGAGTTCATCTTCCGTGAAGTCGCTGATGAGCAGTCCAACAGAATTCGATGCGCTGTTCCAGTCGGCATCCAGCAATACGTTGCTGCTGACGTCGTACAGTGCGGCGATGCGGGACATGTCCCATCCGCCGACGACCGGGCGGAGCGTGTGAATTCCTGTTGGCAGTGCGGCGAAGAAGTACAGTCGTGAGGTTGTGATGGTGTCTTCACGAGGAACAGCCATATCGGCTGATGTGATTCCGACGTTTCCGAGGATCTCGTCTTCATAAAACGAGGATCCGAATTTGAATGTATAGTGCAGCGTGGCCGATTCGGTCGAGCTTCCCTGCAGAAATCCGATCACAGGAATGTCGGGAGCCATCAACTCAAGATCGATCCATCGGCAGGCATCGACTCCCTGCGCCGCAATGTCGGCATCGAATTCAGCAAAACCGGTCCGGACGGCATATCCGATGTAGTTGAAGTTTGCGTCAAACCATGCGAAGTGAGGCGTATTTGTGGAATCCAGTTCCATGTCGATCCGGGTCACGAGCGAATGATCGGAGAGCAGAAACACATGTTCGAGTTCCCAGTCCGGGCCGTCGGTGTAGGAATACATCAGATGGCTACCGCCGGCATCATCTTCCTGCACGAATGCGACATGCATCACTCCCGTGTTTTCGACCGCGAGTTTGATTCGATGCGAATCCAGAGTCTGAGGGATTTCAGAGGGTGATGTCCACGCTCCGGTTCGAATCGAGTAAGCCATGTTCTGCTCCGCTTCGTACCTCATGCCGGCGACCGGCATGTTTCCCCAGAAATTCAATGCGCAGTACATCGTACCCGATGTCGCGTATGATTCGATCAGTTGCATGTAAAATCCGGTCTCCTCCAGCCTGCCGTAACTGAAACTGTGCGTCGAATCCTGACAGAGAATCATGTGGAACAGGCCGTCGGGACCGCCTTTCAATTCCATCCCATGTGTCGGATCCTCGGGAATGACGACCGGTGTTTTCCATTGAATGGGATTGGCTGAAACGAGTGTTGCGCCGAGAAGCGCCAGCATGCTCAATACGACAGATCTTAAAAAAAACATCTCAACCCCCCCTCTCGCTCGATCCGTTATTCAATGGCCGCATCCCATTTGCCATTTCCTGTGCAACTGCTCTGCATATAGTGATCCGAAGCCGTGGATGATGCAGCCCACTCACCGTCGGCATCCGTTTCACCCACCCACCCATCGACCGTATAAACCCGACGATAATGGGCATAACCCAGACCACCTTCGTCCACGAACTCCCAGGAGAATCGATTCTGATCGTTCAGTTCCGTTGAGAATTCATGAGAAAATGTCGTTTCCCATTGTGCTCCGTCTGAGTTCGAACAGGCCCACCACATGGTGACATATCCCGATACCAAGCCTTTCGGTGAGACACTGAATGCGCATTCTCCGATCCTAGCGCCTCCCGGTTCCCGATAGCTCGTGCCTCGAAACATCCGGGTCACTGAAGGCGTTTCGGTCGGAACGGGCGTCCCGCTCGCGGTCGGCTCGGGTGAAGCAGATGGCGCAGGTGTCGCCGTCGCAGGAGGTGCTGCCGTTGCCGTCGCCGAGGGCTCATCGCAGTCCCCCAGTAACTCACAGCAACCGCAAAGAACGACAAGGAATGCCATCGGGAGCATCAGGACAACGGATCGGCAACCATCAGTTCGTCGCGCCATGTCGATCACCTCACATTCAGGTTCCATCGTCTTTCCGGGTCTCAGAAGTCCGTGGAAGTTCGAATTTCACTCTCCGTTTCGTGTCCGATGAGTCGCCATCGATGAGCCGGGATTTCACATGCGCAATTGCTCGTCCAGCTTTTTCAGATCGGCCATGACGACATCAGCTCTCATTCCGGGAATCGGTGACCTCCTCTTTTAAAATAGCATATCCGACGGAATCATGGTAATTCCCCGACTGATCCGGCCATGCTTTCCGATGATGCGCTTCCTTCCGGTATCCGCATGCAATGAGCACACGTTGCATCGGGACATTGTCGGCGCGGGTATACGCTTCAATCCGTCGAACATGCGTCCAGGTCCGGAAGATCTCGCGCGTGA
>Ga0302253_1000408_pt1 | contig 36906 bp, 31 predicted proteins | sample AAG_RA_Trp_MG_FD_193537 | JGI IMG/M metagenome (GOLD analysis project Ga0302253, IMG submission 193537) | Enriched activated sludge microbial communities from anaerobic digester in WTTP, New Holstein, Wisconsin, United States - AAG_RA_Trp | ecosystem: Engineered > Bioreactor > Anaerobic >...
TTTTGGGGGGGGGAGGGGATAAGGATGGCGGGGGGGAGAAGGAATCCCTATGAAGGGGAATGAGTTTATCGGGTGCGAAACATAACGGGGTATCCTGAGATGCTGTCCATGGCTTCCAGAGAATTGTCAAAGAATCAGTACGAACGGCTTGAGTTTCTCGGGGATCGCGTCCTGAATCTCATTGTCTCTGATTACCTTTACCATATATATCCGGAGGATTCCGAAGGACAACTCTCTGAGAAACTACGGTTTACCTCAAATGACAACCTGGACGGGATTCTTGAGACCCTTGATGGAAAATTTCGTGAACAAATTTCCCTGTTCAGGAAAAATTACCCGGCCGGCAACCAGGATCTTTCCGCGGATGATCTCGAAGCATTTCTTGGAGATTTGTTCCTGAGCCATGGTCTTCTGGAAACACAAAATGTTGTTGAAAAATATCTCCTCCCGGAATTTTCCAGTTATAACCCTGATACCGATTACATTTCCCGGCTCCAGATTTACACCCAGCAGAATTCGAAGCCTGTTCCGGAATATCGTTGTGTAAGGGATACAATTCTTCACAATAATTCCCATGAATTCCATGAGCAGGTTTTCATTGGAGGTGAAATGTCCGGGGAAGGTTTTGGAGACCGGAAATCCCGGGCAAAACAGCGTGCCGCAGCAATGGCGCTGGAGAAAGTCTCAACAACACAGGCCTGACCGGATACCGTACGCAATTTCCTGGCCGGACCGATCGTACGAAAACAGGAAGGATACCGGAGGCGGGCCCTCCCGTGCATCACATCCGGATGAATTGTCTGTTTCATGATACGATAAAACTTTGCTACTTATTTGCTACGTAAATTCATCACATAATTTTCCCCACTGTCACTAGATGTTTAATCTCGTGAGTTTTGTCGGCCGCGGGAGCGTACGGAAAAAAGTTCTGCGTGCGCTCAGCAAACCGAACTCACCGACCGGACTTGCCCGGCAGCTCGATATCGAGCGCTCGACCATCAGCCGGGCAATCCTGGCGCTTGAAGAGAAAGGGCTCGTGGAGTGCCTGACACCGGACGAGCGGATGGGCCGGTATTACCGGATAACGGAGACCGGGAAGAAAGTCCTGGATGTGGTTGAGGGGAAGGGGGAGTGACGAAGAAATCATCCCTGTCATGACAATCTCTTACGTTTTTCCCAACACCAGCGAGAACCGTCTGCGGGGCCGGCTGGATGATCGCAGCCGGCGGGCGAAGGAAGCAGGCTGCTCGTTCATCGAAGTCCCTGCCGATCTCATCAAGAACAAAACCGAAGTCTCTGTGACCGGGCAGGAATTCTGTACGTTTCTGACCAGAGAAAGCATCGGGAAATTATACCTGCCGGCAGAAAACCCGGCCGGTATTCTTCCGTACATTCTCCATACCGATCCTGCGCTCAACAAAATGGTCCGGCTCCGCTGGAACGATCCTGTCTGGACGGAAAAATTCGTCCGGATGATTCTGGATATTTCTGAATATCTCGGCACTCCTCCGGCCAAGGTTGAGATTCATCCGGGAGATCGGGAGAATTCTTACGCGGATATCGTTCGCGGGGTAAAAGCGATTCAGACCGGGTTCCATGATTCCTACAGAAAATCTCCGGAAATCCTTCTCGAAAACCGGACCGATCAGTTCATTTCAAGGGGACCTGCAATTGCAAAACTCTGGGATTATGTCATGCAGAACGATCCCGGACTTGCAGAAAATTTCGGGATTGTGCTCGATATCCAACAGCTCCTAACCATGACCGGAGAGGATTTCCTGCCCTCTTTCAATCAGATTCCAGCAGCATGCCTGAAGGGATTCCACATCCACCGGCTGCACCGGCCGCCGGCAGTTGGCGACGGAATTCCGTGGCCGGAGGTTTTTGCACGGATTGCTTCACTCAGGCATGATGTGATAATCAATCCGGAAGTGCATCATAACAATCAGGTTGCGGGTGTGATTGGGTTTTGCAGGGAAATGGTTCACTCTTCATCGTGAGTCCGAATCAGCTCGTTCATCCCGGCATTTTTTAGAATTGCAGAGGTCGATCTCAATTTTTCATAATGTTTTACCGGAACAAAAACGCACAATCCGTCCCGGCCGCGAGTCATCAAAACCCTGTACGCATTTTTCCTGATCCGGTGCGGGTCGTTCACTTTGTTCCGGACATTCATGGTCGAATGCCATTCTTCACCCTCGAAGACAAAATCGTCTCCCCATGCCACGATAGAGAAATCAAGTTCCAATCCTTGGCATTCAAATTCCGTGGCAGGCCGGGAGAGCGAACAGCATGAAAGCGGGTCATTCGAAGGAGCATTGAACCAACGGCTTACCTGCAATTTTTTTGCACGTTCGAAATGAAGCGTATTATCTATTCCTATCGATGCCAGGTTTTTTGCGTACCGGGAAGCAAGCAGCCCGAACCGGTCGTCGGCATTCGGGTATCTTTTCCGTGCGTATGTTTTTGCAATTTCCAAATCCGTTGTGATGTACAGAGGATAGCCAGCCTGGATAATCTCTTTTGCCAATCTCTGTATCTCGGGCAGGTTTTTTTTCGGGTCGCTCAAAACCATCTCGACCCATTTATGCAGGTTCTCTGCCAGATGCGAACGAAGCGAGACCGATAAATTCAGCAACGGTTCTGTTGTACATTGGATATTTTTCGAGGTAAAATAACCCGACAGATGAGCGGGGCAATGGACAACCCAATTCGATCCGCCCGAATTGCTCACCGCTTCTGCCCATTGAGCGATCCCCGCTTCTTCACCGATGTAGATTTCCTGCCCCTCTCCGACCAAACCCAGGACCATGCTCCACTCCGGTATTCGGTCTGCGATAGAGATGAGAAGCGATGGTTCCGATGCATGAATCTTATGCTTCGCGTTCACTAATTTCTCATCCCACGCCCTTTGAGCTTCGTCAAAAATGATGATGTGTTCGAGCGGTATTGCAGCCGGTCGCGTGACCGCATAGTATTCGATGTACTTTTTCATTCCCTGAACAAAGGTTGTATTTTTGAGCGCATCCTGCAATACTTCGACAAGGGGTCCATTTCCCGAGAGAAATACAGCCGGTGCTCCGACCTTCCTTCCTTGCGTCTCGACGCGGAGGTCATTCAGTTTCGGCTCGTGCGCAATTTGCATCCCGACCAATGTTTTTCCCGAGCCAGGGACGCCGGTCAGCAAAACCAAGTGCCGTGTTTTTGTCTCCGATGCAAAATGAGCGATCTGAATGATTTTTTCGACAGTCTCGGGAATTTTCGCACTGTCGGCTTTTCGAATCCTGGGGAGCGGCAGATTATGGAAGAGCAAATATGCAGCTTGGATCAGGCTCGGCAGGGGTGCGTATTCGCCTCGGGTCCACGCCTCCGGAATGATCTGAGGTCCGATATTTTTCCGGCAGAGATCGACCAGTTCTTTTCCCAACGATTCCGGAGCGATGATGGTCACACCATTGATCTCGGTCCTTTCGCCCTTGTTGCGGGTCAATACAAGAATCGGGACAACGGCCAAGTCGTGACATTCCGAGTGATAATTTTTCAGATCCCTTGCATAGGCCGCTACCTGATCGATATCGGACTCGCTCGCGCTTTCTTTTCCTTTGAATTCAACGACTGCTACGACCCCGTTTTCCAGAACGATAACATCCGGCCGGCGTCCTCCTTGACGCGGGAGTTCGTATTCCAAAATTATCGTGAATTTTTGCGACCGTTCATCTTCAGAAAGTGCATATCGGCCCTCATGTTGGACGATCGGAATACTCGTGTCCCATGCCCGTATCTGCGAGACATTGTGGTCCTGTAAAAAATCTTCCAATGTCTGGCGGATAATCCGAGGTTCCGTCTGGATGAATGCAGGTAAATCCGAGAGCCAGCCGTATTCCATCGAGCACACTCAATAAGAAGAGTGAAGGGGATTTTGAAAGATAAGGGTATGTTATCGAGCGCAGAACAGATTTTCAGAATAGTCGTGAAGGTCGGGTTGCGCTTACCGTTCTCGATGAGGCTGATGAACGTCCGGTCGAGGCCGGTGAGCTTGGCGAGTTTTTCCTGAGATATCTTTTTGGCTTTGCGTTCTTCCTGGAGGATTTTGCCAAGGATCTCTTCTTTGGTTGGTGTCACTTGTGAAGAGATTTCTATGGTTGGGGCTTGGGTTTATCGCAGACTATAGTCGACAAAAATTACCCTTTGGGATTTCTAAATTATATTTCCAATTGACTTTTGATGGCCAATCCCTGGAAACGCCTTCGCCGGCATTGCCTGCATAGTCGAAGATGGCTTCTGCATCTTCTTCAACCCATCTTTGCCCTGATGGTTAAAAACGGTTTCAGCGCCTCCACCCGCTTTATGGCCGCCGCTCCCCATCATCATTCTCAAACCGATACACCCTTTATAAACAAAATTTAACCTTCCACCATGCAGCTGAATAACCAGAATTTCAAAGATATCATTGAGAAATTCAAAAAATTTGTTGCAGATAAAGATACCAATGGAATTGTTTCCTTCAACGACGAAGGGTGGCTTAAGGATCAGGAAGGATACAAAAAGAAAATCCCGGAAGGGGCAAGAAATACACTTCAGATTACTGAATGGGATAAATCATGGATCGGAACAGGAAAAATTCTCGATCGGGTATCAAAGGCTCTGGATTATCTTCCTCCTGATGAAGTAAACAATCTTGTTGACTGGCATCAGAAAGCGGATTTTGATGAAATAAGAGACGGTGATGCAAAAAGGATTAAAAAAGTCGAATCTCTGATTTTCCGTCTGTATATGGAGAATACCTCAGATGATGAGATATTCGAAGCGCTTATCGACAACGATGTACTGGGAGGGAATTATGACCTTATCTCATATCTGTTCTTCATAAAAGACGATCTCCTTTACCTCCCGAACCGGCCGAAAAGTTTTGAGAAAGCCTTTCAATTGCTGGGAAATGCATTTGAGTTCAAAATGTCCTGGAATTGTTCCTGGGAAAATTATCAGGGTTTCTGTAACCGTATTGCAAAAATCAGGGATCTTCTTGCACCCGAATTCGACGAGAACATCTCACGTATTGACGCTCATTCCTTCTGCTGGGTCATCGCTCGCAACCCGCAGATAATTAAGATCGATCTCAGCTCAGCACAATTCACAGGTTCGAAATTCATTCTTACGGATCCTCCGGGTTTCTCCTCAGATGAAAGTCTGAAACCCCGGGGAGTACGAAAATTCAGTCCTGTATCAAAGAAGGACCGGGAAAAACAGGACATAAGAAATGGTCAGACTGGAGATGCCGGTGAGATATTTGTTCTGAATGCTGAAAAGCGAATTCTTATCGATAGCGGCAGGCCTGATCTCGCTAACATGGTGCGCCATGCATCCAAAGAAGACGGGGATGGTCTTGGTTATGATATCAAATCATTTTCACTAAAGGGCAAAGTAAAATATATCGAGGTTAAAACGACCACAGGGAAACGGAATACGAAGTTTATAATAACAGATTCCGAACTTGATTTCTCAACTCAGAATCCGGATAATTATTATCTCTATCGTCTCTATGATTTTAAACAAAATGCGAAGGAGAATTCAATCTATGTCCTGCAGGGGAATATGAGAGAGAAACTCGTCCTCCATCCAACTGAGTTCACTGCATTACCCAAGAAAAATAACCTTTTTACAGATGTCGCTCAAATGCCTTCGAAAAAAGCTATCTAATCCTTCTCATACATTTTCTGTCACAATCTGCCAGCAAACGCCTTCCCCAGCACCGCCTGCGCCAGCCGCTCGCACCGCCGGCCCGCCGCCACTACATGCATAGATCCAACCGCACGCCAGGTAGGATCGAAACATGGCGGACGATACATCCCTATCCCATACCGATTTTTGCTTTGAATTTCTCAATCACTGGCTTTGCATCGTTGACATTTTTCAACCCGGTAACAATACAACTCCCGGTAGAGAATAACAAAAAACTCACGCCCCAGTCCTTGTAAATAAGTGCAGGAAATTGCTCAGGCTCAAAGCTCGCCTTCTTTGAATCAAGATTCACGACAATCGATTCCAATGGTTTATTCAATGGTATCTTCGCTTGCACAACGATATTGTGAATTTCTGTTTTAACGATCTCGCCCTCAATATCGGCATTATGAAGGATCTTAATAACCCGTTGGGCAATTTGATCAATCTGTTCAGGATTCTTCGTGGTAATCAGGAATTTCCCGGATTTGTAAAATGCCGTATAGATATTCTCGGGTTTTAGTCGTAGTTTTAACCACGGAGATTTTCTTGGGAACTCCGTTTGGGGAAGTCTCTGGTGAATGAGAGCAAGGTCAAGCGGTTCCGTAAGAGTAACCGTTGCAACGACGTTTGCAATTTTAAATTCATCAGTCTCCACGGGTTTCCATTTCATGTGCACTCATTTTTTTTAAGAATATCCAGTTGAATCAGGCAAATTTATTTTAATTTGTTTTGTTGTTGTAACAACCTTGTGTTCTATTTATTGCGCAGAAAAAAAAAGCATCATGCCAACGCTCCATCCTTTGAAAAATGATTAAACAAAAGAAAAATGCTACCCCTTTATACTCATGACGATAATAATCATTCAGCATCATAACATCCCCGGAGGAAGCAATGGCACTGAAAAAATCCGAACTTTACAGCTCCATCTGGAAAAGCTGCGATGAATTACGCGGCGGAATGGACGCTTCCCAATACAAAGATTATATCCTCGTCCTGTTGTTCGTCAAATACGTCTCCGATAAATATGCCGGCCAGCCGGATGCGATCATGACCGTGCCCCCCGGTGGCGGATTTGCCGATATGATTGACGCCAAAGGCAAGCCGGATATTGGCGAAAAAATGAACACCATCATCGGCAAGCTTGCCGATGCCAATGATCTTCGGGGTGTCATCACCCTCGCGGATTTCGATGATGACTCCAAGCTCGGGAAAGGGCAGGAGATGGTTGACCGGCTTTCGAAGATCATTGGAATCTTCCAGGATCCGGGGCTGGATTTCAGCCGCAACCGTGCCGAGGGGGACGATCTCCTTGGCGACGCGTATGAATATCTGATGCGTCACTTTGCGACAGAATCCGGGAAGAGCAAGGGACAATTCTATACGCCGGCTGAAGTTTCCAGGGTTCTCGCCAAAGTTGTCGGGATCAATGCAACGACAAAGCGGGACCAGACCGTTTATGATCCAACCTGTGGTTCAGGGTCCCTTCTCCTCAAGGCCGCGGATGAAGCCCCGCACGGCATCACCATCTACGGACAGGAAAAGGATAATGCAACAGCCGGTCTCGCCCGGATGAATATGTTCCTCCATGATAAGCCGGAGGCAGAGATCTGGCAGGATAACACGCTGTCAAAACCGAAATGGAAGGATAAGCACGACGACAAAATTCTCCGGACCTTTGATTTTATCGTGATGAATCCCCCCTTCTCCGACAAGGCATGGATGAACGGGGTGAATACCGCCAATGAAACCTACAACCGGTTTGCCTATGGCGTTCCCCCGGCAAAGAACGGGGATTATGCGTACCTCCTCCATGTTCTCACCTCAATGAAAAGTACCGGGAAAGCTGCGGTGATTATGCCCCACGGTGTTCTCTTCCGGGGCAACACGGAAGCTGAGATCCGCAGAAACCTGATTGAAAAAGGAGTCATCAAGGGAATCATCGGTCTGCCGCCCAACCTTTTCTACGGCACGGGCATCCCTGCCTGTATCATTGTGCTGGACAAGGAGCATGCAGCCGACCGCAAGGGGATCTTCATGATCGATGCCAGCAAAGGCTTCATGAAGGACGGGAACAAGAACCGGCTGCGGCATCAGGATCTCCATAAAATTGTAGACACATTCAACAAACAGATTGAGATTGAAAAATATTCTCGGATGGTACCCTATTCCGAGATAAAGGACAAGAAGAATGATTACAACCTGAATATCCCGCGGTATATCGACAGCACTGAACCCGAGGATCTGCAGGATATCGAAGGGCACCTGAAAGGCGGGATTCCCCAGCGTGATATCGATGCACTCGAACCGTACTGGAAGGTCTGTCCGACCCTGAAAGACCAGCTGATCAAACCCGGCGACCGAAAAGGATACTGTGAGCTAAAAGTTGACGCTGCCCGGATCAAACCAACAATCTATTCCCATCCGGAATTCGTGGCATTTACCGGGCAGGCACAGGCCTTATACAAAAAATGGCATGCGAAACATATCGACCAGCTGAAAGCAATCAAACCGGGCGATCACCCGAAAGCGGTGATTGAGGATCTTTCAGAGGATCTGCTTTCAGTGTTTACGAATCTCCCGCTCATCGACCGGTACGATGTCTACCAGCACCTGATGACCTACTGGGCGGACACGATGCAGGATGACGTGTACATGATTGTCGGCGACGGCTGGAAAGAGGCGAATAAGCTCCGGCTGATCGAAGACAAAAAGAGTAAGGAGCAGCCCGATCTCGTCATCGACAAGAAGAAACTCAAGGCCGAACTAATACCGCCAACGCTGATCATTGCCCGGTATTTCAAAGAGGAGAAGTCAGCCCTTGACCGTGCCGAGTCCGATCTTGCAGCAATCACCCATGCCATGGAAGAGATGCAGGAAGAACATGGCGGGGAAGAAGGATTACTGTCGGATGTCGTAAACGAGAAAGGCAAGATTCCCAAAGGGGCTGTCACCGAGCGTCTCAAGGAGATCAAGAAGGATCGCGAGGCTGACGATGAACGCAAGGTTCTCAATGCCTATCTTGACCTGATGGAAAAAGAATCGGCTGCCAGCACAAAACTGAAAGAAGCACAAAAAACACTTGACCATAAGGTTGCAGGAAAATATCCGAAACTCACGGAAGATGAGATCAGGGTCCTGGTCGTAGAAGACAAATGGCTGGCCACGCTTGAATCAGATATGCGGACGGAACTTGACCGGGTTTCGCAGGCACTCACCGGCCGCATCAAACAACTCGCCGAGCGATACGCCACGCCGCTACCGAAACTGGAGGCGGAAGTGGAAGCCCTGAGTGCCAAGGTGGAGGGACACCTGAAGAAGATGGGTTTTGCATGGTAGTGAAACCGGGATTTCAAAAAACAGAACTTGGACATTTACCCAACGGGTGGAGTATCAAAAAATTTTCGGATTTCTGTTTGCTCCAACGGGGTTTCGATTTAACAGAAACTACAAGAATTCCTGGCGATGTCCCGGTTTATTCTTCCTCGGGAATATCCTATTATCATAAGCAGGCTAAGGAAAATCCCCCCGGCGTTGTTACTGGAAGAAAGGGACAACTCGGAGAAGTATATTTTATTGAAGAGCCATATTGGCCCCACGATACGACGTTATGGGTCCAAAATTTCAGAAAGAACGATCCAAAATTCGTTTACTGGTATCTCAAATATTTTCATTTAGAAAGGTTTGACGCGGCAACATCCGTTCCGACGTTAAACCGAAACAATCTTTCTGGAATTGAAATTTCTATACCACAACCCACAGAACAACGCGTCATCGCCACCGCTATCTCTGATGCGGACACCCAGATAACTTCGCTGGAGCAAGTCATCGCCAAGAAGCGTGATCTCAAGCAGGCCGCCATGCAGGAACTGCTCACTGGAAAGCGGAGGCTGCCAGGATTCAGTGAAGAATGGGAGGTCAAACGGTTACGAGATTTACTCGGTTATGAAAGACCGGATAATTATATTGTAAAAAGTACAGAATATATCGAAAATGCCAAGACTCCTGTTCTTACAGCAAATAAATCATTTATCCTTGGATATACAAATGAAGAATTCGGTATTTATAACAAATCACCGGTAATAATTTTTGATGATTTTACCACTGATTGTAAATACGTCGATTTTCCATTTAAAGTAAAATCTTCAGCTATTAAACTTCTAAAAAGTAAGGACAATGCTGACCTTAAGTTTATTTTCGAGAAAATGCGAATTACACCATTTTCTTTAGGAGATCATAAACGATATTACATCTCTGAATATCAAAACATAGAAATCATGGTGCCATCGATGGTCGAACAATGTGCCATCGCCACTTTTCTCTCAGATATGGACGCCGAACTCACCGCACTGGAACAGAAGCGGGACAAGACCAAAGCCATCAAGCAGGGCATGATGCGGGAATTGCTGACAGGAAGGATCCGGTTGACATGATGATGAGGTTTGCATGGAAGTGAAGCCGGGATACTTGCAAACGGATGTTGGCGTTACTCCAGAAGATTGGGATATTATTCCTCTTGGAGATATTATTGAATATGTGAAGGGGTATGCTTTTCAACCTGTAGATTATCGCCCATCTGGTATTAGGATAATACGTGTCAGTGATACAACCTTCGATTCTGTTCGTAATGATAATGAAATTTTTATCGACAGTGATAAAGCGAAATCTTATGTCCGGTGGGCATTAAAGAAAAATGATTTGGTATTATCGACCGTGGGATCAAAACCTCCGATGTATGATTCGATTGTTGGGAGAGTTGTAATTATCGATAGTAGATCAGAAGGGGCATTACTGAATCAAAATGCGGTATTACTTCGATCAAAAGATAAAAAATCCGTGACTCAAACATTTCTGTTGAATCATTTTAAAACAAAAAGATATTCACAATTTATTGAATCTATTTTCCGTGGTAATGCAAATCAAGCCAGTATAACTCTAAAAGATCTATTTAAATTTAAATTAGCAATTCCAAAAAAAACTCAAGAAATTTCTTCTATCGCCACCGCCCTCTCTGATGCGGACGCCCACATATCTTCGCTGGAACAGGTCATCGCCAAGAAGCGCGATCTCAAGCAGGCCGCCATGCAGGAGTTGCTCACTGGGAAGAAGCGATTGCTCGGTTTTGGTAAAGGTCAAGGATATAAGTTCACAGAAATGGGATTGATTCCTTCGGATTGGGAGATAAAAAGTTTCGAAGAAATTATGACCGGGTTTACAAGTGGTCAAACCCCGTCTCGATCAAAATCAGAATATTTCAAAGGGAATATCCCTTGGATAACAAGTGGAGAGCTAAATCATAACGTAATAGCGGATACAATTGAAAAAATCACAGAGGAAGCTGTTCAAAATACGAATCTTCAAATCATACCTAAAGGTACTTTTTTATTCGCGATTACTGGACTCGAGGCTGAAGGAACGAGAGGCAGTTGTGCGATCACCGGAATTGATGCGGCGACGAATCAATCATGCATGGCTGTATTTCCAACAGACGCGTTAACGACAGAATATCTTTTCTATTTTTACGAAAAATTCGGTAACTGGCTTGCATTCAAATTTTGCCAGGGTACCAAACAGCAGAGTTATTCTGGTACTATTGCAAGAAAACTACCAATAATTTATCCTCCGGATATTGAGGAACAGCATGCCATCGCCACCGTCCTCACCGATATGGACGCTGAACTCGCCGCACTGGAACAGCAGCGGGACAAGACCAGAGCCATCAAGCAGGGCATGATGCAGGAACTGCTGACGGGAAGGATCCGGTTGACGTGATGAGGTTTGCATGGAAGTGAAGACGGGGTATAAACAGACTGAAGTGGGGGTTATACCGGAGGATTGGGTTGTACAACCGCTTGGAAAAATTGGAAAATTTAAAAATGGGATTAACAAAGCCAAAGAGGAGTTCGGGCATGGTTTTCCGTTTGTAAATTTAACGGATGTTTTTGGCATTCCCACTATTGATCTGACTTCAAATCTAGGATTAATAAATTCAACAAGAATTGAACGAGACCTCTACTCATTACATCAAGGTGACGTTCTATTCGTTCGATCATCTGTTAAGCCAGAAGGTGTAGGCTTAACAACAATTATCCAAAATGATTTACCTGACACCGTATTCAGTGGATTTTTAATCCGATTTAGGGAATCCGGTACGTTTCTTCTTGAATATAAAAAAAATTGTTTCAATCAAGACAATTTTAGAAAAAGACTGATTGCAAGCAGCACGGTCAGCGCAAATACAAATATCAATCAAGATGCTTTGAAGGGTCTGTTTTTCGGTTACCCCCAGAATATTACTGAGCAACGCGCCATCGCCACCGCCCTCTTTGATGCGGACGCCCGCATATTTTCGCTGGACAAGGTCATCGCTAAGAAGCGCGATCTCAAGCAGGCCGCCATGCAGGAACTGCTCACGGGCAGGAAGCGGCTGCCAAGATTCAGTGAAGAGTGGGATCTTAATCATTTAGGAGAGGTTCTCATTCGAGTTACAAACGGATCCGTTTACAAACCAACAAACTCCTTTGGTCTGCCGATTACTCGCATTGAGACGATCTCAGATGGGACGATCTCTTTTGATCGTGTTGGATATGCAGAACCGACACCTGAGTTACAGAAATATAAGTTAGAACGAGGCGATATCCTTTTTAGTCATATTAATAGTCTGGACCATATCGGGAAGGTCGCAATTTTCAATGGTGAATCTGAACTCTATCATGGAATGAATCTCCTATTATTGCGGGCAGGTCAATCAATTATTCCTGAATTTTTGTTCTATTGGCTCGGCTCTCATCAAGGCCGTAAAAGGTCGCGGTCTCTCGCCAATCAAGCTGTAAGTCAAGCAAGCATTAACACGAATGAACTTAAGGGAATTGAGTTACGACTCCCCCCTATTATCGAACAACGTGCCATCGCAACCGTCCTCTCCGATATGGACGCCGAACTCGCCGCACTTGAACAGCAGCGCGATAAAACCAAAGCCATTAAGCATGGAATGATGCAGGAACTATTAACAGGAAGGATCCGGTTGGTATGAAAAGCTATTATCGGTTGATGCTGGGCCAGAAGAGCATCTACGCAGATCAGTGTTTTAAGGAGAATTTTATCGGTGTCGACTTTGGTATTCCGGAGGATCTGACCCTGAATCTTCCCGATGAATGGCGGCAGTTCAATAAGAAATTCATACCGGAATACCTGAAAGGACATCCGGATAAAACAAAGATCGCCGCCGGCCTGGCATGCGGATTTCTGTGGACGGTCGCCAAGGGGATTAAGGTCGGAGATATCGTCTTATGCCCTGATGGGTCTGGAACCTACCGGGTTGGAGAAATTACCAGCGACTATCTCTATGTTCCCGGGCCGGTTCTTCCGCACCGGCGTCTGGTAAAATGGTACAGCGAGACCATTGATCGCGCTGTGATGAGTGACGAGTTACGGCACTCAGCCGGATCCATCGGAACCGTCTGTAATATCACCGGATATCAGGCAGAGATTGAAAAACTGATCGGGAAGGCATGCGTTCCGGCAATTATCTCGAATGATCCAACCGTTGAAGATCCCTCCGCCTTCGCAATGGAAAAACATCTGGAGGATTTCCTGGTGCAGAACTGGGCACAGACCGAGCTCGGCAGAGAATACGATGTGTATTCAGAAGAGGGGGAGCGTGTCGGCCAGCAGTATCTGACGGATACCGGACCGCTCGATATCCTTGCCATCAGCAAGGACAAGAAGCAGCTGCTGGTCGTGGAGCTGAAGAAAGGCCGGGCCAGCGATGTTGTTATCGGTCAGGTACTCCGGTATATGGGATATGTTCAGGAAGAACTGGCTGATAACGGACAGACGGTGAAGGGCGTCATCATTGCCCTGGAAGATGATCAGCGGATCCGCAGGGCACTTTCAGTTACACCCGCTGTCACCTTCTATCGTTATGAGATCAGTTTCCGGCTGGTGAGGACCTGAAATGACAGACGTCGGTGCATCTGAACGTGTCGTTCAGAACCGGATTGTCAGACTGTTCAGAAATACGCTGAACTATAACTATCTCGGCAACTGGATTGACCGGGAAAACAACAGCAATATCGAAGAAAAACTCCTCCGTTCATTTCTCAAAGAAAAACAGGAATATGAAGACGGACTGATATTAAAAGCCATCCGGCAGCTGAAAGATGCAGCAGGAAACCAGAGCCGGACCCTCTACGATAATAACAAAGAAGTATATTCACTGCTGCGGTACGGCGTGGAGATATCCCCCGATATTGGCGAGAATAAACAGAAGGTCTGGTTCATCGACTGGGATCATCCTGAAGAGAATAATTTCGCCATTGCGGAAGAAGTAACGATCCTTGGTGAGAACAAAAAACGTCCGGATATTGTCCTGTACGTAAATGGTATCGCACTGGGTGTACTGGAACTCAAACGATCAACAGTATCGATATCAGAAGGGATCCGTCAGAACCTGGACAATCAGTCGAACACGTTCATCAGACCGTTTTTCTCGACAGTACAACTGGTTATGGCCGGGAATGATACGCAGGGTATCAGGTACGCCATGATCGAGACGAAAGAGAAATACTTCATGAGATGGAAGGAGCCCGGGGATCGCGATCCTCTCCTTGATCGCCATATCTGCCAGTTGTGCGAAAAAAAACGGTTCCTTGAGATCATCCACGATTTCATCGTCTTCGATGCAGGGATCAAGAAGATCTGCCGGCATAATCAGTATTTCGGGGTTAAGGCAGCTCAGACCTTTGTTCGGAACCATGAAGGAGGAATCATCTGGCATACCCAGGGAAGCGGCAAGAGCCTGACCATGATCTGGCTTGCCAAATGGATCCGCGAACATATCGCCGATTCCCGGGTCCTGATCATCACCGACCGTACGGAGCTGGACGATCAGATCGAGAAATTTTTCCTCGGGGTCAGCGAAGAGATTTACCGGACAACAAGCGGCGCCGATCTTATTGCAAAACTCAATCAGTCTAATCCCTGGCTGATGTGTTCTCTCATCCATAAATTCGGTGGCAGGGATGACGAGACTGCAGATCCGGATGTCGATGGATTTCTCGAGGAATTCCGAAAAGCATTGCCAAAAGGGTTCCGGGCCAAAGGAAACATCTGTGTCTTCATCGATGAATGTCATCGTACCCAGTCCGGGGACCTGCACGATGCAATGAAAAAAATTCTGCCGGAAGCCATGTTCATTGGTTTCACCGGCACCCCCCTGCTGAAAACGGATGAGAAGACCAGTCTCGAGATCTTCGGCCCCTATATCCATACCTACAAATTTGACGAGGCCGCGGCTGATCATGTAGTCCTTGATTTACGCTATGAAGCCCGGAATATTCCTCAGGATATTTCCTCCCCGGAAAGAATTGACAAATGGTTTGATGCAAAAACCCGCGGACTCAATGATGTCGCGAAAGCCGAGCTCAAACGTCGCTGGGGCACCATGCAGAAGGTTCTCTCCAGCAAGGAGCGGCTGCAGAAGATTGTCAACGATATTCAGATCGATATGGAAACCCGTCCCCGGCTCATGACCGGTAAAGGGAATGCCATGCTGATCACGAACAGCATCTTCGAGGCCTGCAAATGCTTTGAGATGTTCAGCAACACCGACCTTGCCGGTAAATGTGCGATCATCACCTCCTATAAACCCTCACCAAAGGATATCAAGGGAGAGGAGACCGGGGAAGGGATGACGGAGAAGCTGCGGCAGTATGATATCTACAAGAAGATGCTGGCGGATTATTTCCATCAGCCGCCGGAAGAAGCCGTAAAAAAAGCAGAACTGTTCGAAAAGGAAGTCAAGAAAAAATTCGTCGAAGAACCCGGTCAGATGAAGCTGCTCATAGTCGTAGACAAACTCCTGACCGGATTCGATGCACCATCGGCAACGTACCTGTATATCGACAAGCAGATGCGTGACCACGGTCTGTTCCAGGCAATCTGCCGGGTTAACCGTCTCGATGGCGAAGACAAGGAATACGGGTACATCATCGATTACATGGACCTGTTCAGAAGCCTTGAATCGGCGATTCATGATTATACCACCGAAGCATTTGACGGGTTCAACAAGAACGATGTGGAAGGATTACTCAGCAACCGGCTGGAGAAAGCCCGGGAGCGACTCGAAGAAACCCGTGAGACGATCAAACGGATCTGTGAACACGTAGAGCAGCCCCGGGACACCGCAGCATATATCCGGTATTTCTGTGCAAAAGATACCACGGATAAGGACGCCCTCAAGGCAAATGAGGCCAGGCGCCAGACCCTGTACAAAGAAGCTTCCGCATTCCTTCGTGCCTACACCAGTCTTGCAAACGAGATGCCGGAAGCGGGATACACTGCAGAAGAGATAGAACAGATCCGCCTTGAGGTTACGCACTACGACAGTGTCTTTAAAGAGATCAGACTCGCCAGTGGCGATTATATCGATCTGAAACTGTTCGAACCTGCAATGCGTCATCTTATCGATGCGTATATCGGCGCTGAGGACAGTGAGACCCTCGCCCAGTTCAACGATATGTCTTTAGTCGAGCTTATCGTAAAAAAGGGTACTGATGCAGTAAAGGATCTTCCCAAAGGTATCCGGGACGATCATCAGGCAACTGCTGAGACCATCGAGAATAACGTCCGGAGACTTATCATCGATGAATCGCCGATAAACCCCCGGTATTATGCAAAGATGTCCACGCTGCTGGATGCCCTTATCATCGAACGAAAATCAGAAAAACTGGGATACAAAGCATACCTTGAAAAAATTATCGAACTGACAAAACGCATCAAGAGTCAGAATGATCCGGACGCGAGGTATCCGAAATCGTTAGACACTCCGGCAAAACGTGCCTTGTATGATAATCTGGATAACAACGAACAACTTGCCTTGGCAGTCAACGAAGCTGTCCAGTCATACAAACAGGATGACTGGGAAAGTAATACCTTCAAAACCAAGCGGATCAGGTTAGCGATAAAAGGAGCCCTCGGAGAAATGGGCAAAGATGGCAAGATCATGGACAGGATTCTGGATCTTGTAAGGAATCAGAAGGAGTACAAATAACCAATGCACAAACTTGTCATCGATGGACTGACGGTGGATGTGGTCCGCAAACCGATCAGGAATCTGCATCTTGGGGTTTATCCTCCTCATGGAAGAGTCAGGGTTGCAGCACCTCAGAGCATGGATGACGAGGCAGTACGGCTTGCGGTGATCTCGAAACACGGATGGATAAAACGACAGCAAAGCCACTTCAAATCTCAGGTTCGTCAGTCTGCCCGGGAATATATCTACCGGGAGAGTCACTATCACTTCGGTCACCGGTATTTGCTGAATGTCATCGAACAGGAGGGTCCTGCCAGAGTTGTTATACGAAACAAGACGGTTCTCGATTTGTATATTCCGGACAGCAGCGATACCCAAAAACGCGAACGGGTGATGAATGAATGGTATCGCAACGAACTCCGGCGCTGCATCCCGGCAATAATTAAAAAATGGGAACCGGTTATTGGTGTTGAAGTAGGATTCTACGGCATTAAAAAGATGAAAACCAGATGGGGAAGCTGTAACAGCCGGGCATCACGCATCTGGATAAACCTGGAACTGGCAAAGAAGCCGGTTAAGTGTCTTGAATACATTGTCGTTCATGAAATGGTCCATCTCTTATACCGGCATCACGATGAGAATTTCAGGGATATGTTGGATCGGGCAATGCCACAATGGCAGTTGTATCGGGATGAGCTGAACCGGGCTCCGTTAGGACATGCGAAATGGATTTACTAATATTTCGATGCGTCTGGGATGAAAAAAAATGAATAATATCTTCAAAGGAAAGATTCGACGAATTGGAAGAGGCTCTTCAGATTATAAAAATAGAAAAAGAAAAAATTTGCTTACTCGGTTAAAAAAGACACGATTGTCCAAGTCATCCGAGGAAGCAGTCGGGCGTTCTTATGCAGTCGACGCAGTCAACGATTATGATGGAGATCTTATCTACATTGAAACGAATACGGGGGAAATATTGGGGGCTCTAAATTTCATCATCGACGGTCCTATTCCCCATAGAATTCGAATTGAGAATATTGGTACGCTAGTTCACAAGAAATATTATGGCAAAAGGTTAGTATGGGAAGTCTCGAAAGTTGCTAAATTAAAAAATATGGGAATCGATGCAGTCCCTAGAAAAAGTGCTGTAAAATTTTTAAAAAAAATTGGAATGAAACAGATTGAAAGGGATAAATGGGGGGGTAGATGGGAGATGAATCCAAAAGATACAAAAAGGTTCTACTCCAAAAATCTTCACAGTTTTCCATAACTTAACGGTCTGTACATTGATCTCCTGATCGAAGGCTTTCTTTGCCTCATTGATATCTTCCTATTCATGAATTCCTATCCCGGAAATGGAAAAATTCCGAATTTCTTGGAGATATCAGCCGGTGCAGATAGGATCGTGATCATCCGCAAATTTAAAGTTCTAAAAAACCCGGCCGTCACGGCGGCGTAAGATCCGTATCAATGAATTTCCTCGCAAACGCTTTGTTCTGTAAATCTGCGGGAACAAACCGGTCATATTTTTCATTGGTGCTGCTGGGATTTTTCCCGGCGATCTCTTCGGGAGAGGGACACTGCTCAAGAATTCTGCCATAGATCTTTTGAATCTCGGCGGGAGAAACCCTTTTGAATTTCAGGGCAATCTCAAGATCCTCCACCTTCAACTCCCCGAAATATTTCCCGAGAAGGTAAAGCGCCCGGTGTTTTGCAGAACTCGTCCAGGTGAACCAGTAGGTATACTCACCATCCTCAACAAACGGGTTGTTGAAGAGATTGGCAGCACGGGCAACGCGTTGTGCATCCTTCAGGAGTGATGCAGCGGCTTCGTCGAGATATTCAGGAACGAAATCCGAGGTGACCAGTTCAAACATTTTTGCCCGGACCTTTTCATGCACTTCCGGTCCGGGAGTGGGGGAATACGAGGGGAGTTTTCCTCCCCGGGAAGGGATAACGAATATTTTTGCCCGATCAAAATCAATCCCCGTTATCTCCCAGCGTCTTCCTGCAAGGATGAGGTATTTTCGGGATTTCAGATCGCCGTATAATTCGATGCTGCCAATCGATTTTCCCTCGTTCATGACATCCAGTTCGATCGGTGAAGCAAACGCAGAGTAGAAGTCATAGCTTTTGGCAATTTTCTCTCCCCGTAATCCTAAGATTACCAGGCCGGTGGAATCCTGCTCGACAAGGTCGGACTTTTTGAGCGACCGGAGAATTTCTAGGAAGTCTTCTTCAGTAATATTGCAGAAAGATCCCTTGGTAATAAGCGTATCAAACAGAATATCGAGGGTTGCACCCCCCCGTTCCTTGATTACACTCAGAGTCTGCTGGATGAAAGTCGAATAATGGTAGAGATTCATCTGCGGAGGCTCGCACCATTTTTTAAAGAGCAGCTCCGACATTGCAATCGCCCGGAGAAGTTCCGGATGCATTTTTTCAACAATATCCCCGGAGTATGCTTCATCGCCGATAAACATGATGAGAATCGAAGGTTCGCCATCTTTTCGCCCGCTTCGCCCCATGCGCTGCGCCAGTGAATTCACCGAATATGGCGCACCGATCTGCCCGACACAGGAGACGTTCCCGATATCGATGCCCATTTCGAGCGTGCTCGAACAGAATGTTGCCGTATGGTCGCTTGTTTTCAGGGTTTTCTCCGTACTTTCCCGTTCAGACTTTGAGAGCGAACCATGATGGATGCGAAAAATATCTGTTCTTCCCTGTCGTTCGAGGATTTTATGAATTGCATCGGTGTAATATTCCAGCATCATCCTGCTGTTCCCGAAAATAAGAGAATTCCTCTTGTTCATTTCAGAAAAATATGAGATGAGATCCAGGATCAGAGGCGATTCGAGAACAATATCTACCTGCTTGGGATCGGGTTCGTGGGTGTGGGGATATCCCCGGATACAATACTTTATCGACTTACGTTCTGTTTCATCGGAGATAAGCGAAATAGTCTCGGGATGCCGGGGGAGCAGCCACTGCTTTGCCAGTTCAGGATCGCCAAGGGTTGCAGAAAGCCCGACAAGCCGAATAGTATTCGCACTCCTTTGCGTTACCCGGGATAAGAGACTGAGCAGATGTGCACCACGTTCAGTGCCAACGAAAGAATGCATCTCATCTATGACGATAAATGAAAGGGATCCAAAGAGGTTTGTAAGATGATCGGATCGGTTGATGAAGATCGATTCGATCGACTCCGGTGTGATAAGAAGCACTCCGGAAGGCGCCTTGAGAAAATTGGTTTTTGCATTTGCGCTCACATCTCCGTGCCACTTGAATACCGGAATCCCGGCCATCTTGCAAAGTTCCTCGAGCCTTCCGAACTGATCGTTAATCAGGGCTTTCAAGGGGCCGACATAGATCACTGATACTCCTCGTTCTTTCCTCTCAACGATCCGGGAAAGGATCGGGAGGAATGCAGCTTCGGTCTTACCCGATGCAGTACTGGCTGAGATTATCAGGTTGTTAGCCGAGTCAAAAATTTCATGAATTGCGTCAACCTGGATGGGTCGGAGTTCAGTCCATCCCATTTTGTAAAGCTTTTCCTGCAGTTTGGGATGGAGCAGTGCAAATGCTGTCATTGATAAGACCGAAAAAATCAGAGTTGTATCGTCTTCAGTTTCCCTTCAGCCTTTTTCGCAATGACTTTTTCGTCTCCCAGGATTTTTGTCAGTGGGATCTTTGGATCCTTTTCGAGGAGTGTCAGTGCCTTCACAAATCCTTTGGTAATTTCACGAGGCCCTGAATATTCTTCATAGCCCAGGGTTTTTGTACAGTGAATAAGGAAACGCTCCAGATCCTTGTCGGAAAGAAGATACTTTGACTCATCACCATTTGCGTATACATTCCGGATATTCATGAGGAGCATCATGGTCTCCTCCTTGGAGAGGCTGTCAAGTCTGATGACCGGGCCGCTGCAATCCTTCACGCCGCGTGCAACGGATTTTTCGATGGTATTCTCCCGTAGTCGCTGATCGAGTGCCGGATAACTGGCAATGCCTCTCCGCGGGTCGTCCAGAAAGTCATCAGTACCAGCAAAAATGAATCCGATTCCTGTGGTAACCCCACCCTGCACGCAATTATTCACAATGTCCAGAAGCATTTTGTAATTTGCTTCCCGTGATGGTCCATGGTTCAGGTTCTGGGAGATGGTTCCCATTTCATCGAGAGTTATCAGGAAACCCGCATAGCCGGCCTTTTTAACAAAGAATTTTGCCCACAGTTTCAGATAATTGTAATAATTACTATCATCGATAAAGGTCCGGACCCCAAGATCCTTGTTTGCCTGGAGTTTGGTTGTGTATTCCCCGGAGAGCCATTTTATTGCATTGTCCATCAACGTATCATTACAAGACTGATATCCTTCGAAATATTTCCCCAATACCAATGAAAAATCGGATCCACTCACGAAATCCTGCAGGAAATTCAAATCCTCGTAGATATAATTCGTGACATCCCGCTCGAATGATCTTGATCGCTCATCCTTCCCCTCTTTACGACATTTTGTCTCAATATTGGAGATATACCCCTCGATGATGCTTCGGAGTGCTCCTCCCTCCAATTTGGCTTTAACAGACAAATTTCGCATCAGTTCAGTATACAACGCCCGTGCTTTCCCCTTATTTTCCGGGGAATGGAGGAGTCGTTCCTGTGTGATATCCGCCTGAGTTACAACGAATTTTTTACTCAGTGCGATATCGCTCGACAATGTCAGGAAAAAACTTTTTCCGGCTCCAAAGCGACCGATAACAAATTTGATGGAATTTCCGTCATTTTTTATACGTTCAAGATCGTTTATGATCGCCTCGACCTCAGCACTCCGTCCTACTGCAATATGCTGGATGCCGATCCGTGGAGAGGCCCCAAAATGCAATGCCTGGATGATTGCATCCCGATCCCTGGGCTTGATTTTTCCCATATTACCACTGTTTAGGGGTATTACAATCCCTTCATATTTATCTTGATACGATCTTCTTTTGGTTCTTCTTCGAGTAAGAAATCATCGAAAACCTCATCTGACCACGTGTTTATGTCTGTCATCGTTGCATCATACATCAGATGAGATTCACGGATAATTTTTCTCAACTCGTCTTTGGACATATCCGTGCGACCAGCAATCTGCGCGAGCAGGGGATGATATTTCGGGTCCAGAGATTTTAGGATCTCGTCGGGGAATGGAAGCTTGTAGTTCACCGGAAGAGGTTCGGTAACCGGGGAATTTTCCCCGGATGAGACGAATGAATTATTTTGATCGTGGAGATCGGAATCTTCGTCTGCGGCAAAAACAGTTCCCAACAAGGCCTGGACTTTTTGGGTATCTGTCTTTATTCTGCAAAATTTTTCCGAATTAATGAACGAAGAGCTTCCTTTATCTCCGTAATATTGTTGAGATCTCTCATGCGTTGTTTCTTCGCCGGGTTCTGGTAAAATGATCTCCCCGTTGGGTGGAACGTTCCACCTGCTGATGACGGGATTATTGGGTTTTGGTGTAAATTCAGATTTCTTCGGGAGGACCTCGTCCCGGGTTTGAATACTATCTCTTCTGACGGTAGTGTCTTTGGGTGGCGAAGCGATCTCTGATTCTTTTTTCCGTTGAATCTTTCGCAAAACCGCTACGTGATTTTGTTTCACTGCGCTATAATTCGGTTTCAGCCTGAGAGCATTTTCGTAAGATAAGAGAGCAGCATTCAATTCACCTGATTCTTCGAGTGCCATGCCCCGGAAATACCATGCCACGGCATCGCCGGGGGCGGTCTCGATCATTTTATCAAAGGAAGCAACTGCATCAGGATATTTCCCGAGGGTCCGCAGAGCATTTCCCCGCTGAAATAAAGCCTCGGTATGCCTTGGAGAGAATTCTATGGTTTTATCAAATGACTGGAGTGCTTCTGAATTTTTTTTAAGATTTTGGAGTGCTATTCCACGGTTGTACCAAACAGTAGCATCGTTTGGCCTCATATCAAGAACTCTGTCAAACGAGGTAACCGCATCAGAATATTGCATCCGCACATTCTGGACGTTTCCCCGGTTCAAATACGCTTCCGTGAACTCTGGGTCGATTTCAATCGCTTTGTTATAGGAATTCAGAGCCTCGGGATAGCGGCCGAGATAGTAGAGGGCTATCCCCCTTCTATTCCATGCAGGAGCATTCTCTGGATTGAGATCGACACATTTGTCGAAAGAGGTGACTGCTTCCTCATATCGACCTAGTTTGATCAACGTCTCGCCACGGCTGAAAGAAGCTTCAGGGTAATCCGGGAGAAGATCTGCCGCTTGATTGAAAGAGGATAATGCTTCAGAATATCTGCCAAGCTCAAAAAGGGTATTTCCTATATTGAATTTTTCTTGAGCCTGTTCTCTTCGTTCAGTCTGCTGCTGTAGTGAGAAGGTGTCGGATTCCACTCTCACGACATTTTTTTGTGGGGGCAGTTGGTCCGGCGCTGATCGTTTAACCGATGGTAGATCCTCTTTGATGATCACTTTTGGTTTTGTTTTTTGGGAAGTGGATCGCTGGGGAAGAATTTGGGGATCGCTCTTTTTCTCATACAGAGGTTCGAAGAGATTTTCGTCGACAGAATTCTTGAAATCCGGTTCGAGGATCATTTTTACCGGTTTTGCAGATTCAGCAATATTCCGGGAGGGCAGTGGTTCTCCTTTACGTATTGGAGGGGTATCAATAATGATGACCGGGGGTTGAAGTGGAGATGGAATACTCTTCGGAATTTTGTTCGGCTCTGGAGAAACTCCTGTTTTTTTAGGGAATGTTTTTCTCTCTACGACCGGTTTTTGAGATGGATCGTGCGAATCCATTCGAGAAGATGGTGTCGTAGGTGTTCTGGCGTTATCAGGAGTTTTTCCAGTTTTTTGAGATTCTCGGCCGTTTCTTGGGTATAACGGACTTAAGCTTGTGGTTGTTTTATTCGTTCGTTTTACAAGACGCATGAGAACGTAGAACGCTATCAATCCGAATACTATCCAAAAAATAAAATTTTGTGTGAACGATGTGGGTTTATTATTCTGTGTCGGCTTGCTGGGTGTTGTGAGGGAAGTTGGAACGGGAGATGGAGTGGAAACACGTGTCAGTACAGGTGTTGGTATCGTTGTGGAGATCCCGGTGGGGACAGTGGTGGCCTGACTCACCCCACGGGTTATTCCATCTATCTGGTTCCCGGAAAGCGTGAGATACAAAATCTGGTTGTCAGCAGTGATCAGATCAATGAAGGAATTATCTTTGGAAATTGTGATCGTTGTGATGGATTCACCCGGGAATGTTCTTCTCCATGAGATACCCCCCTCTCTATTGAAGAGAATCAGAAGGCCTCCATCACAACTTACGACGATATATCTTCCATCCGACGATAATGCAATGGCTTTAATTCCTCTTCCGACATTATGACTCCAGGGCACAGTCCCTTCAACATTATCGAAAAAAATGATATTGTTGTCACTGGTAGCTTTCACCTCGTAAGAATAGTCCTCTGAGCTGGCGGAAAAAAGGTAGTTATTATTCGTCATATCATCTGCAAAAACGGTTGCCACCGTACAGAATATAAAAAAAAGACCAAGGATCATTAATCCATTTTTTTTGGGATTCACTACCATGATTTGAGAATCAAACTAGTTACCAATTATATTGATTTCCCCACAAGATTCCCTCTCTTCACAATCCGTTCATTACACATTTTCATGAGAATATGTAATCAGGAGAAAGATGATTAGGTATGCATTCAGCTACGGGTGTTGAGGAGAGAGATTATTATTAAACCACGTTAAGGCTTTGGTATTACGAACAGTGACGGCAGATTTCAGGTGGCATAGGTTAATGCGTGAACCCGGAACCTTCGGGGCTAGCTTATATGGCAAGGGACGAAGTCCCGATGAGCGTCAAATTCTCCGTAATTATTTCAAGAAATTAGTTCAATATTCTCCGAGGACAGGTTTGTGAAATATTTTTTAATAATTACATAACACAATTCCAGTTATCCTTAAACTTGGAAATATGTTCTTTTTTAATTTTCATATGATGGGACTGGGGGTTTTTCCTCCGATAATTATTCACTTTTTTCAGATATCCCGAATAATTGTCGTGAATAATTTCTTGAAGTTTGTCGATGGGAAGAAGATAAAATTCATCCCTACGCGATAAATTATTCTCACATCCAAAAGAACCCAGTTTTACAAAGCAGAAGATGGTGTTCTTATTCGATAAATTGCGAATTCCTTTGATATGCTGGGTATTATCCACTGCATTTTTAAAATCCAAAAAATGAGACGCATCCAGATTCCAGCCACCATCGGTCCTTGTGGCCTTTACCTGAATTGTTTTCATGACATCGTTTGATGTTATCGCCAGTATATCGAATATTGGGACATTCCCGGTGAACGATGTTGCGATGAGTTCCCGTCGGCACAATTCCGCAGCAACAAGATATTCTCCGACTTGTTTGATCAATTGCTTTTGACGACCCGTTACCATAATTTTCATTACTGTTTTTATCTTCAAGAATTTTCTGAATCTAAATAGTGGATGCGCAAAAGGAATGGATTTTTTTTGAAGGGTTACAATCGCTCTCCCACCACACCTTTTTCCTCCCCCGCACCAACCATACGATCTGAACGCCCCTCAACCCCTCCCAAACTCAGGCCGTAACCACCTGCGGCCACCAGCTCATCCTCGCCGGCCCCGGTTCTGGTAAAACGAGAGTAATCACAGAAAAAATCCTCCATCTGATAGACCAAGGCGTACCCCCAGCCCAAATTTTAGCACTCACCTTCTCCGAAAAAGCCGCCGCCGGGATGAGCGACAGAATCGAGCAGGAAAGACCCAATCTCAATCTGGAAATCCACACCTTCCACTCGTTCTGCCTGCAGATGATGAAGGAGAACGTGCTCGCCAGCGGCATCCCGGCCCCGGGCGGGATCATCAGCCGCACGAACCAGCTGGTGTGGGGCCTGAAAAATATCGATGCGTTCAGGTTTGAGCACATTCTCGTGGGGAACAATTCGGCGGAAGTGGTGAAGGCGGTCATCGACGGGATCAGTGCATTCCGGGACGAGCTCATCACACCGGCTGTGCTTGCGGAGTACCTGGAGAAGAAGAAAATCGTGAATGGGGCCGGACCAGCAGCAGGGATTATTGAGATCCCGGGACATCCCTCACACCAGAGACAAAAAGGCTATTGAAGAGAGAGAACCCATGGAACTAGTGGCATGCACTATTCGGATACCATCCAACCGGAAAAAAAGCGCAAAAGCAAGGCAAACACTTCCCGTTCCTCAGGCAGTTCTCTTAAGGAATCCGTTCCGTGCGTGATGGAGTCGGTCCCCGCTATTTCCGGGAACCTGAAGGCCGAGAAGCTCCTGTCAGAAATTCTCGCCAGGCTCGAACGCATTGAAGAAAAAATTGACGAAGCCGTTTACCCCCCGGAATCATCTATCAGACCCGCGTATGTCAAAAAGATCAGAGAGGCCGGCTCGGGACTCGCAAAAGGAAAAGGGAAAACGTACCCCTCGATGGAAGATTTCATCCGGAATATCAAACAATGAGTTATACGGTAGTTTCGGATCCGAAAGTCGAGACCATATTCAGGAAAATGTGGCAGAAAGACTCCGCGAGGTTTGGGCAGATCGAGAAGAAACTGCTGTAACTCGCAAAAAACCCGGAGACTGGCAAGCCCCTGAAAAAACCGCTGAACGGGTACTGGCGCCTCCACATCGGACATTATATCCTGATGTACAGGATCGATCGGAAAAACCAGAAAATCGTGCTCGTGGACTATTCCCATCACGATGAGGCATATTGAATGGTTCCCCCGGGAGCCACGCAGATAGTGAGACAAAAAAAATTCCTGATTCTTTCAAACCCACTATCGCTTCATTGCTTAACGCATACCACGGTAAAAAAATGGTCAATTGATATCCCCGCCACCCTTATCCCCCATCCCGTACAAAACCTCCCGTAATGTCCCTCAACCCCTCCCAGACTGAGGCCGTAACCTGTAAAGGCCATCAGCTCGTCCTCGCCGGCCCCGGTTCCGGTAAAACGAGAGTAATCACAGAAAAAATCCTCCACCTCATAGACCAAGGCATACCCCCGGCACAAATATTAGCACTCACCTTCTCCGAAAAAGCCGCCGCCGAGATGAGCGACAGAATCGAACAGGAAAGACCCAGTCTCAATCTGGAAATCCACACCTTCCACTCGTTCTGCCTGCAGATGATGAAGGAGAACGTGCTCGCAAGCGGCATCTCGGTCTCGGGCGGGATCATCAGCCGCACGAACCAGCTGGTGTGGGGCCTGAAAAATATCGATGCGTTCGGGTTTGAGCACATTCGGGTGGGGAACAATTCGGCGGAAGTCGTGAAGGCGGTCATCGACGGGATCAGTGCGTTCCGGGACGAGCTCATTACGCCGGCAGTCCTGAAGGATTATCTTGAGAAGAAAAAGGTCGAGGAAGTACCCGATGAGGAGCGGGAGTACCTCAGCCTGCTCGAGGACCTGCTGAAGGTGTACCGGGCGTACGAGGAATTCAAGCGCCAGGAAAAACTGATCGATTTCGATGATATGATCCTCGGGGCGGTGAACCTTTTACGGACCAACGCAACGGTCCGCTCAGCGTACCGGAACCGGTTCAGGTACATCCTCGTGGACGAGTTCCAGGACACGAACTTTGCCCAGCTGGAACTGGTGAAGCAGATCGCGGGGGAACACCTCTGCGTTGTCGGCGACGACGACCAGACGATCTACCGCTTCCGGGGCGCCTACCTCACGAACATCCGGGACTTCCGGGAATGGGCCGTGAAGCATGCCGAGATCCTGCTGGATGAGAACTACCGGAACTCTCCGGCCATCCTTGCCCTTGCCATGCAGCTGATGAAGGGCGCTCCCAACCGGCAGGAGAAGAAACTCTTTACCAAGAAACCGGAGGGAGAGCCGATCACGGTTGCTGCGTGCGGCAACGAGGAGGGGGAGGCGGAGTATGTTGCAGCGGAGATCGGAAGGCTTGTGGGCACGAAGTACTTCTCCCACCGGGAAGGAAAGGAGCGAACGCTCGAGTACCGGGACTTTGCGATCCTTTCCCGGAGCAGGAAGGACGGCGCCAAGTTCCAGGCAGCACTGAAGCGGCATACGATCCCGTGCGAGTACCAGGGCGACGTGGACTTCCTGCGCCTGCCGGTTGTCCGCGACATGGTGGCGTACCTGCAGATCATCGACAACCCGCTCGTTGCCGGCGTTGCGCTCAACCGGATCCTGAAGCTCTGCTCGGTGCCGGAGACCGTTGTCCAGAAGATCAATGCCGCAGCCGGCAAGCGGGGCTATGCCGGGGCCCGGAAGGATCCGGAGCCGGGCAATGATTTCGTGTACGAGACCCTGCTGGACGCGGAGGCTGTCGTTCCCGATCATGCCGCAGCAATCGCCATGATCGTCCGGATGCTCCGGCACTTTGTCGATGACAAGGAGCGGCACACCCTTCCCGAACTCGTGTACGAGGTGATGATGCAGGCCTCGGGACTGTACCGCTCGGCCCTCAACGGGGAAGCAGCCCGGGTCCGGCTGTACCTTGCCAAGTTCTACGAGATCACGCAGGAGTACGACCGGATCACGCGCCATGCAGCCATCAGCGATTTCCTGGAGTACCTGCAGTACTTCGGGGCATTCACGCTGGATATTGAGGAACGGGAGGAGCAGAACGCGGTCCGGATTATTACCGCCCACAAGAGCAAGGGCAAGGAGTTCCCGGTCGTCTTTGTGGTGGAGCTTGCCCCGAAACGGTTCCCGCTCACGTACCGCCCCAAGACCTTTGTCGTGCCGGCCGATCTGGCCCGGGGCCTGAAGACCGGCGATGATGAGAAGGCCCTCTTCCTGCAGGAGGAGCGCCGGCTCCTGTACGTTGCCATGACCCGGGCCGAGGAACGGCTGTACCTTACGTACGCGAAATGGTATGGCGACAACAAGCGCGAGACAAAGCCCTCGCAGTTCCTGGAAGAATTACAGTTCCGGAACAATCCCCTCATCACCGTGATCGAACCCCCGGCCCGCAATGCCGATCTCCCGGTCATCGACACCACCCCGGTCGAGGAGCTCAAAACCTCCCTGCAGGAGCAGGCGATCCGGGCGATCGCGGAGATGCGCCTCATCACAGCGCTCCAGGATCTTGTCACCCTGGAACGGGTACGGGAATTTGCCGAACGGGGGACGGACACGTTCGATAAGGAGACGTTCGTTGCAACAGCAGACGCTGATATCCCGGTCGCAGATCTCATCGCAGCCCCGCCGGAGATGCCGGTAATTCCGGACTCGCTCCAGTTCTCGGCATCCGCACTCAAGAAGTACCAGGACTGTCCCCTGCAGTACAAGTTTTCCTATATCCTGAAGATCCCCGAGCCCCCGGGAGCCTCGCCGGCAGCAGCAAAGGGAACGAGCGTCCATTCCGTGATCGAGCACCTGGATCCAGCGAAGCCGGCAGAGGATCAGATCCCCGCCCTTTTGGATCAGTTCTGGACGCCGGAGCAGTTCGAGTCAACGACCCAGTCCGAGCAGGACAAGGTGTCAGCGTACGATCTCATCCGGACCTACCTGGCCTGGCAGGCAACGAACCGGAATACCATTCTCGAAGCTGAGAAGGAGTTCAGCTTCACGCTCGCCGGTCGCGAGATGCACGGGTACATCGATCGCATCGAGCAGACGCCCCGCGGCGGATATGAGGTGATCGATTTCAAGACCGGTTCCTCGAAATCATCCGGCATCACCAAAAAGAACCTGCCGGAGAACATCCAGCTGAACCTGTACGCCCTTGCGATTCGGGAGTTGTACGGGAAGCTGCCGGAGAAGGCTACGCTCCTGTACCTGAAAGACAACAATCCCGTTGTGTATGAACCGACCGAAGCGAGCCTGAGGGCGTTCACCGAATCCATGGAGCAGATGATCGGCCGGATCCTTGCCGGGGAGTTCCCGGCCCAGCCGGGATACAAGCAGTGCGAGTGGTGCCCGTACGGGGATCTGTGCGGGGAGCGGGAGGCGGAGGGGGAATAAAAATTATTTTAGGTTTTAAACTTGGTTTTTTACAATCCTTGAATCAGAGCGGACTACAATAAACTCACTTTGCTGAGTTTATTCAATCAGCCGTTTTTGGAATTATTCCTTTTTCCCGTCTGCCATTTCTTTCCTCTCATGATTCGTATTTATCAGATCCACAATCCTGTCAAGCGGATAAGGATTATACCGTATCATCTCTGCTGAAACATTGACCTTCTTGTTTTTCGGATCAAAAAACGGGTATAGCTCCGGATTGTTATTATGAAAATGTCCGTGGATTGTCCAGCCATCAAATTCATCCGGCTTCATACGTGGATTGTGGATAAACAGGAATTCTGTCCCCCGGTATGACAGACAGACGGACTCATGCATACTGCTGAAATCCTCCGTTTCGTCATGATTCCCCCATATGAAAAAAATATTCCCGTTCAGTTGTTCGATGAACGTGTCGGCATTTCCCAGGGTCATATCGCCAACGTAAAATACAGTATCCTCTGGTTTTACGACAAAGTTCCAGTTCCTGATCAGTACCCGGTTCATTTCTCTGACGCTGTTGAACGGCCGGTTACAGTATGAGATGATATTCTCATGATTCAGATGCAGGTCACTGATAGTGAAAACCGATCCGGATGGATACCCTGCGGATCCGGTAAGTTCACAGCCGGTTTTTATCCGGTACGCTTTCTTTTTCATTCTCTCCTCCTTAAGTTCGTGGGGGAGTGGGTATATGACTGAAAAACCGGAACAGCCACTCATGGAACCGGTTGGAAAAGGGGGGATCCTGTAATTAAAGGATCAATTATCATATCTGAAGACCCTGACCATAAACATACCGCTGGTGCAGGGGCGCATTGTCTCAGCCGGAACCATGAAAAATTCTCGTGATCTTCTGAAAAAACATTTTCAGCCGGCAACGGCTTCTCTGGATAAATGAGCGCTTTCTGATCTGGTAAGGACTGTCCCCTGCGATATCATCCGGAAGGATATACTTCCGAAGGATACAATACCGGCTTTTTGCTTCCTTCCACAGCCGTTTTCTGATATGCTGCCGTATTCTGTGACCATCGTCACCCGGGCGGTCATCGATATCATGACTTGTTGTCACAATAACCATGTTTACCTGATAAAACAAGCGTTTCTCATCTGAAATTTTCAGTACCAGTTTTCCGATATCTCGCATGGCCCGGTCGGTCAGGTTTCCCATTGTTTCACTATCCGTTGTCTAATTCAAATTGTTCCTGATAAACAATTGTCAGAAATCCTCATTATTTGTAATATTCCTTAAAACACATCTTGCACGTCGGCTTCTCAAACGATATCGTACTATTCGTCTCGTCATCCCCGCAGGCATGGCAATATCGTTCCTTATACTTCGGGTTCTTGTATTTCGCCCAGCTGGCATAGCATTTGTCGCAGTATGGTTTCTGTAAATTAAACACCGTCATCGGTTTCCCGCAACGGATACAATATGCCGCTTCACCGGTTACTTTGTCAAGGAATTTTGTAATCAGACCCTTGTTCGGTGCCTCGGTGGGTTTATGCGCCAGTTTCTGCGGGGCTTTCTGTGCAGGTTCCGCGTGATATTTTTTCTGTGCTTCGGCAATAATCTTCGCAAGGGTGATCTGCTTGAGATGAGGCCCCATCAGGTTGAGCTCTTTTGCAACATCCGCGAAAATCTCCGGATCCTCCTGCCTGGAAAACCGGATCCCCATCTCCCAGTTATGGGTCTGGGAGTGTTCGTGCAGGTTCATGGTGGAAATGATACCCGTTGCTTCATTCACGAAACACTTGGTATGCAGGTTGTCGCACTGATAGAGCTTCAGGTTATTCAGCTGACCGAAGAACGCTTTATCATCGTCGCTGACCTTGAAATCAGAACGGTAGATGAGATGGATCGCGACATTTTTCTGATCGATACTTGCGAGATAATTTTTCATCGTAGTGGAAATTTTCAGGTACGGTGAAACGATGAAAAGTTCATGGCCGGTGTTTTTTATCAGGTCCGTCAGCGATGCCTGGACACCGGTCCCGTCAAGGAATTTTGCCATGGTAATCCTGAAGTAGCATCATCGTCGGTTGACGATAGTTCTTTTGATTTGAACGTATGAGTGTGAAAATGACTAACGGGGATTATGCACGGGAGACCTTATTTCGTTGTCATGAATTATCTGTAAAAAACCAAACAATTTCCTTAAAAGAATGAATATTGTAATTATTGTAGTGTGTAATGGCATTAACAGAAAATACCCAAAAAATAATCTCGGTATCTAAATCGATCGCACGATATCACAAAATAAGGACATTGGGGTATCTTCTTATTCCCTTCCTTATCGGAATCGTTGTTGTTATCCATGTAAATAACCACTTGCGAAAATGCCTGGAAATTCACAAAGCCCTTATCCAGCTCATTGAGAGCGATAGCCAGATTGCTTTTCATGAGATTGAAGAAAATTATCACAATATCCTCCGTAGCGGGACCTACCTCATCTATGCACGAAAGGCAGGCTTCCTAGAGACATGCGATCTCTATGAACGGAATATTGCTGCATTACTTGAAGAGCGTAACAAGTTTTCTCAAGCAACGGATCAGTTTTTCAACAGAACGATCGAGCAAATTTTTTCCTACCGACATTCTGTAGAAAATTACAATGAAAATTTTATCCGGCAGCGGATGCAGGAAAGTGCAAATCTCTTTGGAAAATCCCCATTCCCTCTCGATAATAACCAACAGCGGGCAGTAATTGTTGACGATACTCATAACCTTGTTATCGCCGGAGCAGGTGCAGGAAAAACCGAGACTCTTATCACACGAATCGCTTACCTTGTTTCACGCAGTCCAGATACAATCCAACCCGATCGCATTCTTGCTCTTACATATCAAAATAAAGCTGCGCAGGAGATCGTCGAACGGTTACAGAACAGGTTCGGGTACGATGTCAAGATCAAGACCTTCCATGCACTTGGATGGGAGATACTGCAGAAAGCATTCAAGGATCCACCCCGGCTGTTATTTTCCGGTGAAAATTTTGATTCCCAGTATCAAAAGTATGTTGCAGAACTTTTTGAGGATTTCAAGAAAACACCGGAGGGTCGCAATGCGATTCTGAAATACATCATTTTTTTTGGATCGAAAAATTTGATAAAAACCGAGATTGACTTTTCCAAAAAAGCAGAATATTATCAGTATCTTTCGAACCTGTCGTATACCGCTCTTAATGGTGTCAGCGTAAAAAGCGAAGCCGAATGCACCATTCTCAACTATTTCCTGACCCATACGATCAACGGAAAACATATTCAGGTTGTCTATGAATCCCCGGCAACATGGATGACCTATTTCAAAGAAGGAAAAAAGATGAATCCAAAACCAGATTTTTTCCTCCCGGAATTCAATCTCTATATCGAGCACTGGGCTGTCGATAAGGAGGGAAACGTTCCCGCCTGGTTCGGGGGGATCAACGCCGGAAAAAAATATATTGACACAATGAAAGTCAAACGATCCCGGTTCCAGAGCCAGACACTTTATTCGCTTCTAGAAACCTACAGCTGGGAATTTTTTGAGCCGTTATTTCTTGAGAAATTCCAGGAGCGATTGCATACGTTCTTAAAAAGAACAGATCCCCATCGAGATTTTGTTATCGAAGAACTCTATTCAGAAGCTCTTATCGAAAAAGTATGGGATGAAAATCCTGATTCCCTCAACGAGTTCTCTAAAAATTGTGCCCAATTCATTCAGATAGCTAAGACCTATCACCTCACTCCTGCGGATATCCGGGAGCGCTTGAAAAAAGAGCGATGGACAGACAGACAGCGAGCGTTTGCATTCCTCGCCGTGGGATTATACGAAAAATACGAAAAGAATCTTCGATTAAAAAATTGTATCGATTTCGCCGATATGATCAATATTGCAATCGATGAATTACACAAACAACCGGATCTCTTGAGAAATGCTTTCGATCATATTCTCATCGATGAATTTCAGGATATCAGTACGCAGCGGTTGGATCTCATCAAGGCAATTCTGGAAAAAATGAAGGATGCCATCTTTTCTGCGTCGGGGATGACTGGCAGAGCATCATGGGCTTTACCGGTTCGAACCTCGACTTTTTTGTGAATTTCGGGAATTATTTCGATCATCCCGCCCGATCTGATTTAACAACAAATTACCGGAGTTGTAAATCGATTGTTGATCTGGGTATCGATATTATCAGACAAAACGGCGACAGCCAGATTACCAAGAACACAGTTGCACACAACTCCACAATCCGGCCGATCACTGTTTATTCTTCTCCATTCGGCACCTACAACTCAAAGAAATATTACGAACAGATCATGAATCATTGCCTGGCCCAAATAGAGACGTATCTGAAAACAGGTTACAAACCCAAAGATATCCTGATACTCGCACGGATTGTGAAGCCCAATGCAATACGAAATAAATTTTTAAATTTTGCACAAGCAAGAGGAATCCCCCTCTCAACCGAGTTGAAAAATCCTAATAAAGTCCGTTTAATGTCTGTTCATAAGAGCAAAGGACAGGAAGCGCGTGTTGTTTTCATTCTCGATATTGTGAAAGGATTGTACGGCTTTCCCTGCGAACTCGAAAATCCGGATATTTATGCACCTGCAATAAAAGGACCACAGAGGCAGAGAGAAGAGGAAGAGCGCCGGATATTTTATGTCGCGGCAACAAGAGCCAAAGAAGATTTGATTATGTATACTCAGAAAAATGCTATGAGTCTGTTTCTCGATGAGATCAAAAAACATGTTGTAATCAAGGAATTATAGATTTCTTTTCTATATTTCACCCCCCTCTCATCCCCTCCCTCACCTTCCGGATCTCCGCGGAAAACCGAGCCTGCTCCTCCCGGATCCCGGACTCAATCCGGGAGACCAGCTCCCCCAATTAAGTGACAGAATACCGGCAGCATCCCCGGCTCCCGTATATGAGCGACCACCCGGAGCCGCCCCGGCGCCAGCGACAGCGTCCCGGAACAGGTGCCGGGATATCTTAATCACCCCCCGGGCCAACCTCCTGCTATGCCCCGGTGCGGCGTGTGCGGAACCGATGTGGCCCTGCCGTTTGACTGCCCGTACTGCGGGGGGTCGTTCTGCGGCGAACACCGCCTCCCGCCGTCGCATGACTGCCCCGGTGCCGCTGCATGGAGGGCGCGGGAGCGGCCGCCGGCAAAGGACGGCCCGGCAGCCCCGCAGCCGGATGCCGGCGGGCCGCAGGATCCTATAAAAACGCCCGGGGAGGGAACGGAATGCTTCACCTGCGGCGTGAAGACAACCAAGACATGGTACTGCCCGCAGTGCGGCCATGACTTCTGCTCGTTCCACCGGCACCACGCGGACAACCATACAGGCGCCGGGGGGTGGCAGCCGCCATGGGATACCGGGACGATAACCGTTGAGCCGGGGGTCCCGGGGACCGGCGCACCGGTCCCGCCGCAGCCCCCGGCGCCGGATAAGCCGATGGAGCCGGCGGTTGTCGCGGTGTTCGTCATCGCGATCCTGGTGGTCATCGGTGCTGTCATTGCCGTGGCCCTCGTGAAGGCTCCCCCGGGTCCCGCGGACCCCGGTCCCGCACCGTCCGTCTCCCCGGAACCGGCAGCGAACGGTTCATCACAGCCGTACGCCACGAACGGTGCTGCCCCGGACGATCCGGCCTGCGATACCCTTGCCGGGTATCCCCCGGGAGGTGGGCATGGCGCACTGAGCCTGCACAACCAGCTGGAGGGATGGGATGCGGCAGCCTCCCTGACGCGGTCGTCACAGAATGCGTCCTTTTATTCGTTCTCGGTCCGGGCCGGGGAGAAATGCATGGTTGCGGGGATCCCCGACGGGACCTACACCGTCTCGGTTGTTGCCGGCCGGAACTGGAGCGCCGGGGCCTGGGGATTTTCAAACGCCGGCCCGTACCGCTGGACCCCCGCAGAAGTGACCTACCGCACCGATATCACAACCGACCGGATGCTGGCCGTGAAACGGACCACCCTGACCTACTGGGTCTGGTACATCAGGATCAGCAACACCACCAGCGGCAGTGCCGGCAGCATGCTCTCCGGCAATGCCCCGGCGCCGGGCAGTACGACCTGACGGCCCGGTGCCCGCCCCTGTTCTCCGTGGCCATCCCCGGCGGGCTGCAGCGGAAAGAACGGAACGACCGGTATCTCCCGTACCTTCCCGGGATACCCGGACTCCCCCCGGCTCACCCCGTGCCTCCGCCGAATACTTCGATGCAGACGCCCAGGATGACCATTATCACCAGCGATGCAGCGAGAAGGACAACAGCCCAGAGGACAATCCCCCAGCCGCTGCTGCCGGGATGCAGCCGGGAGATCAGCCAGTGAACAATGTACAGGAAGATCGCCCACATCATGAAACCTGCCAGGAGATACACAACCGTGAAACCGATGCCCCTGTCTGCCTGTGCATACGCAAGGGACAGCGCAGTATACACCAGCGACACGAGGATGACCGATGCGGTGCCGGGAGCAATCGGTTCATGGCTGGCAATGACCGGCGAACTACCCGGATCCGTAGTCACGCTCACGTACACCCAGTAGATGATGATAAACACCAGTCCCAGGAACCCGAACAGGTATCCCCAGTCGGTGCTGCGGTTATGTTCCTTTGCATAATTAGCGGTCCAGGGCGCGAACCAGAAAAAAAAGATCGGGACGTAAAAGATCCCTATCAGGGGATTCCCCAGCAGTACCAGCAATGCAAGGACAACGATCGAACCTTTTGTCAGCGGGTTCAGGTTGTTCCAGTTGCTTTTCCAGTCGCCCTGCTGCGCTGCATCAGGAAGATTTTCGGGCCCCGGTGAGCCGGGTACAGCCGACGCGGTTCCGGCCGGTACCGGCGGCTGCCCAGGCCGGTCACCGCTCTTCCGTCAGGCAACGGTATCACCGGCACCGGGGGCCGGATATTCCGGGCACTTTTTTTCGTCCTGCATATTTCATCACGGGTTCTTTTAAGAAACGATATGTTATACTTTTCGAAGGATAATACCAGAGAAATCATTTGGCTATAGAGAATACCATAGTCTCAATAATCTCCTGTTGCTGACGGGGAAAATCAGGCATCCCTAGAGTCTATG